>Ga0208695_1000307_pt1 | contig 58459 bp, 77 predicted proteins | sample AD_UKC111_MetaG_FD_184449 | JGI IMG/M metagenome (GOLD analysis project Ga0208695, IMG submission 184449) | Active sludge microbial communities of municipal wastewater-treating anaerobic digesters from Hong Kong - AD_UKC111_MetaG (SPAdes)... | ecosystem: Engineered > Bioreactor > Anaerobic >... | reverse complement strand
TTTTGACAGTATTAATAACAAAATAACCGGAAACACGTTCCAGGACTGCAATAAAGGAGTATCTCTTTATTCAGGTGGCGGTGGTCACGTTATTACCGGCAATACGTTCAAAAACTGTGGTGTCGGTATTACCATATTTGAAGACTCTGCTTCGGTATATAACAACTATTTTAGCAACAATATAAATCTGGAGCTGGGGGAAGATGGAAGCGTTTACTTAAACACCACAAAAGCTGCAGGTAAAAACATTATAGGGGGTCCTTACACAGGAGGCAACTTCTGGGAATCTCCTGCAGGAGATGGCTTCTCTCAGACTCACGTTGACACTAATGGTGATGGGATTGCAGAGGAAGCATATAAGATCAATGATAAGGCAATTGACTACCTGCCCCTGGTAACTCCCAGAACCGAGCCTGCTCCTGAACCCCCTGAAGCAAATTTTAAGGCAAATACAACCCGTGGGAATGCTCCACTTTCTGTTCAGTTTACTGACACAAGTACAGGGTCACCTGTTTCATGGTCCTGGGACTTTGGAGATAATAGCACTTTAACAGGGCAGAATGTAACTCATTCTTATTCCTCAGCAGGGAGCTATACGGTTAACCTGACAGTAAGCAATGCAAATGGTACGGATTGGAAAACTGCTGTGATAACTGTGCTGGAAAAAGAAATTGCTGTCCTTCCTGCTGCAGACTTCAGTACGAATACTTCCAGCGGCTATCCTCCTCTTTCAGTAACGTTTACAGACCTTTCGCAAAATACGACCTCGAGGAGCTGGGACGTTAACAGTGATGGAATAGAGGACTCAAAGGATGCAAGTTTTGTTTATGTGTATACTGCCGCAGGAACTTACACCGCCACTCTGACAGCGATAAATGCAAACGGCACAGCTTCAAAAACCGCTACAATAAATGTACTGGAAGAGGGCCGTTCCGGGGGAAGCAGTGGAGGAAGCAGCAGCGGTGGTGGCGGAGGAGGCGGATCTCCTGAACCTGCAAAAAACGTTGAAGTAAAGGAACTTTCCCAGGTGTTTATCACAAACGGCAAGGCTGTAAAATTTGATTTCGCAAAAAATGCAACCTGTGTCGTGTATGTGAGCTTCAATGCGATTAAAAACGCAGGAAAGACCACAACCATTGTTGAGCAGTTAAAAAATAAGTCTGCACTTGTTTCCGAACTGCCTGAAGGTGAGGTTTACAAGTCTTTTAATGTCTGGGTTGGAAACAGCGGATATGCAACCTCAAAAAACATAGAAAATCCTCTTATCTGTTTCAAAGTTGAAAAATCCTGGGTTCTGGATAATAACATTAACCCGGATTCTATTGCCCTTAACAGGTACAGCGACAAAAAATGGGCGAAACTGGAAGTCACCCCTTCAGGGGAAGATAATAAGTTCCTGTACTTTATAGCTGATGTTCCGGGTTTCTCCTCTTTTGCTATAACAGGTAATAAAAAAGGTGCTGCCGGAAATATTTCCGAAGAGGATGGCGGGCTGGAAACACGGTCTCTGCAGGGAGAAGGGAATGAAACTGCAGGATTGAACATAGGGCTGGATAATGAAGGGGATGATAAAACAAAATCCTCCGATATTTCTTTAGAGTATGGTGTTCTGGGTATGATCTTATTATCCCTGATTTGTATCCTGATTTATATAAAGCTGCCAAAATGATGGGCAAAAATTAAAATGAAACGTTTTACTGCGTTTCATTTTATACACCTTTTTGAGGGAATGTTAGCCTTCATTGCCAGCAAGAGGATCTTTTTTCAGTCCCGGATTGGTTCCCACAAAACCGGAATTCTAAAACAAATATTTAATTTGAGATGGCTCATATGCAAAATAATCCCTGAATAAAATTCCTTAAAAACTTTGATTCGATATAAGAGAAGTTTAGATAAGAGAAGTTTAGAAAAAAGAGGTTCAGGGATATTAAATATTTTTATATGGACCGGTCGGGAATTGAACCCGAGGCCTCTACCATGCCAAGGTAGCGATCTTCCCCTGATCTACCGGCCCATGTTACGTTTTGCTTTGTCAGCACTTCTCATACACTCGATATCGTATATAAAACTGTCGCTATAGGGGCTCAGCTTCCTGTAAATAAATTTCAGGATATTGGAAATCCCGAATATTCGAGCAAAAGTTATAAGTAGTAAATCGAGTATTAGAAGTGTTGTCGGATTGGGATGCTTTCCCTGAAAAAGCCTTTCAACTCTGATAATTCGAAATAACCTGACATCTGGGCCCGTAGCTTAGCCTGGTGGAGCGCACGGCTGATAACCGTGAGGTCCTGCGTTCGAATCGCAGCGGGCCCACCACAATTCAACGATCTCTTTTCAGAGAATTTATGTTTTTGAACCCTATTTCCATTCATTTCGGGCCCGTAGCTTAGCCTGGTGGAGCGCACGGCTGATAACCGTGAGGTCCTGCGTTCGAATCGCAGCGGGCCCATATATTTTTTGTGTTCTGATAAATTCGTTCCTTATTTCTGTACCATTTCCTGTTCTTTAGAGGGTCTCACCTGCTGGTTTTTTTTCAGCTTTCTGTCGGCTTGAGTTCATTTCAGTTCGTGAAATAACATTCGGGAGTGATCTCACGAAACTCAAAATCGGGGAAAGAAAAAGATTGCAACAGAAAAAGTACCGGTAAAAAAGATACTCGCAGGGAAAAAATTGAGGGTAGGGGTAATCCCCTTAAGACAGAATGGCTTTCAGATAGTAGAGCTCGACGCAATTTGCAGTGTTGGAGATTGCACCTGACTCAGACCATTCCATTCCCTATCATAAATTTCAGGCAATGTGCTTCAGGCGTTCTATGTTGCTCAGCACAAGTCTGCTTTCGGCTATGATTTCTTCTTCGATCTTGCTGACAATGCGGTCCATAGGGACTGTTAGCCTGTACAGTTTGATCGGTCTGCCCTTACCTTTAGATTTCTTTTCTTCCCGGATGTCAATCCAGTTGTTTTCGCGGAGGTACCGCATTGCAACACTGACTTCCGGCTGTCTCAGGCCAGATACCATTTCAATGCTCTGGGAAGAGATTTCCCTTCCTTTTGCAAGGCATGCAAGGGTAAGAGCAATTGGCCTGCTGACATTAATTTTTCTAAACAATTCTATCATTTCATATTCGCTTGACCCCATTGTTATAGGAGTCTCATTTGTTATGTCAGTAGTTTCTATAGCTAAACCACTTTCATCTACCATTTAAATCACCCGAAGAACCATTATAGAGTGAATTAATATAAATATTTACTTATGTTTTATTTTTAATATATGTTTATTTATAATTATATTTTACAATGTTTATGTGGTTGACATTAACTTTTCTCCATTTACTGGCCATGTTTTGTTTAATTTTCTCCTGGTTGACCTTCTCGAGGCCGTCTTTATAATAAACTATTGTAAGTGCCCTGACTTGCATCTCATTAAAATAATTTCAGTTCATATAATACTCTTTATGTATAAAATTGTTATCTTTAGGCCATATAATGACTTTTTAATCTCTAATGGGATTCATAAATATCTCAAATCTCCATAAAATCATTTTTTATCTTTATTTCTTCAAATAAATGCTTTTTAATGCATTTTATTGAACAAAAATTAAAGCTTCAATGTTTTTATCTCTAAGTGAGTTACTGAAAAAAATTCATGAGATCTTATTCTGAAGATGGAGGTACTAAGAATTTTTAGATTCTGAATTTATATGAATAAAAAATAAGTAATAGTGCCCTAAGATAAACAAAAACAAAATCCTTCTGAAATTCCGGTTCAGGTCCAGACATTGTTCAGTTGCGGGAGTGCAATTCTCTGAATATATTTAATGGGTTCTGAAACCACTTGCTGCACTATTGGGTTCTGGATGCTTGAATAATTGACAGAAAACGTTTGGAGCCTCAAACCTGCACTGATCTAAAAAAGGAAAGGTAAAAAGGTAATAAGAAAGCTTTAATTTTCATTGCTAAGGTTTGGGGGGTATTCCCATTTTATATGATCAGGCTTTTAATCTGGGAATATTTTACATTGTGATTGTAGAAGAAGAGCTTCTTTAATCCAGTCTTTTTAGCTGATTTTTTCAGGAGAGATTCTTCAGGCGTTCTATGTTCTGGAGAATTGTCTTGCTCTCAGCAATGACGTTTTCTTCTATAGTGTTAATAATAGTTTCCATCTGGACTGTCAGTCTGTAGAGTTTTACAGGTCTGCCTTTTCCGTGGTTCTTCTTTTCTTCCCTCATATCTACCCAGTCGTTTTCGCGAAGATAGCGCATTGCAATGCTGACTTCCGGCTGTCTCAAGCCTGATACCATCTCTATGCACTGGGAAGAGATCTCTTCTCCTTTTGAGAGACATGCAAGGGTTAAGGCGACAGGTCTGTTTATATTGAGTCTCCTTAAAAGCTCGACCATTTCGAACTCTACTTCTCCCATCTTAAAATCGTTGTCTTCTGATGTTAGCCCATTATCTGCCACAACTATCATCTGCCGTTTATACCGGTAGTCACTTCAAGTTCTGCTTCCGGTATTATATTTTATCCAGTATCATCAGATAATAGAAATATATTTTTTAAACGAATAGCTTTAATAATCTATATTTATTAAACATTTCAAAACGGTCAATTAAACTTAAATTGCGGATTCAAATGACTGTTTTTGATTTTTTTTGTTCTTTTGCTTAATATATTTCTATTTGTTCAAAACCTGCGGAAATGCCTGATAAATTGGCATCTCAGTTATTTTTAATAATACTCTCTCCCTATATATAATTATATGCCTATAAAAACTTTCTGACAATAGTAGACACTAATTTATTTTATGAGCTCATGCATTCACAGGTAAGTAATAGTTGGAATATATTTTATTTTTCTACAGTCTTCATTCAGGTATATATAGGATTAAAACAATTATATCACATTTATTAATTCTTGATTCAATTCCATGTCGATAGCCAGTATCTAACTGCAATTGGCAGGCGTTTTCTTTCTGCTTCTCCTTCTAATTTTGTCTCAAAAAGGCAGCCACTTTTTTAAAAATATCTCAATTAGGCTATTTTTTACCTCTTTTCTGGCAAGTCTTAAATACAAATCCCTTAAAGATTTAGTATAATGACTGACGGGACGACTGAAGGATTGAACAAAGCTGCTGTATTTATCTGCCATTGCAGCGGGAACATTTCCGAACACGTTGATATAGATACTGTGAAAAAGACCCTTAAGGCAGAAGGGATCTCGGTTTACGATTATGAGTATATGTGCTCAAGCCAGGGGCAGGCTCTGATTAAGAGTAAAATTCTGGAAAAACAACTGGATAGGGTAGTAATAGGTTCGTGCACTCCTTCCAAGCATGGCACTCTTTTCAAAAAGTGCGTACAGGAAGCCGGACTGAACAGGGCCGGACTTGAGATTGCTAACCTGAGGGAACAGTGTGCCTGGGTGCATCCTGACAGAGCAGGAGCTACTGAAAAAGCCATTTCACTTCTTAAAGCCAAGCTGAAACGCCTGGAAAATGCCGAGCCGCTGGAAGATATAAAAGTGGACATCGCTCAACAGGCTCTTGTTATCGGCGGGGGGATTGCAGGAATTACAGCTGCATTGAACCTTGCAGATAATGGAATTTCCACTTTCCTTGTAGAAAAGGATTCAAGCATAGGTGGGCAGATGGCTAAAATCGGGAAGATCTTTTCTCCTGATAAACTTGCGGAAGAGTGTGCAATGTGCTCGCTCAGTCCTCTGATGAACGAGGTTGCAGCCCACCCGAAAATTACGCTTTTTACCTGGACTGAAGTAGAAAAGCTTAGCGGAAGCGCAGGAAACTTCACAGTCAGGTTAAATAAGAAACCGAGATACGTAAAAGATAACTGTACAGCATGTGGAAGGTGCAGCCGTGCCTGTCCTGTCCTGGTTGAAGACGAATTTAACTGTGGTTACATGGACAGAAAGGCAATTTCTCTTCGCTTCTCCCAGTCAGTTCCAAAAATTTACTGTATAGATCCCGATCACTGCCTGCAGCTACATGGGGAAGCCTGCGGAAAATGTGAAGCTGCCTGCAAAAACGGAGCAATCGATTTCTCCCAGAAGGAAGAAATTATCGAGCTTAATGTGGGGGCAGTTGTTGTAGCCACAGGTTTTGAGGAGTATGATGTATCCCAGAAACCTCAGTATGGATATGGGATTTTTGAAAACGTGATGACCCAGATGGAACTTGCAAGAGTCCTGGGCATCAATGGCCCTACAAAAGGAGAACTTCTCAGGGTCTCGGATTTCAGCAAAGCTTCCAGTGATCCAGCTCCTGCAACCTGTGATTCAAGGTGCGAAAGTTCGTCTGATGATGCATCTGAAGCTGAAACGCCAAAAAGGATAGTCATGATTCAGTGTGTTGGTTCAAGGGACGAAAAGGAAGGCGGAAACCGCTATTGTTCAAGGTACTGCTGTATGGCAGCACTTAAGCATGCAAGCCTTATCAAAAAGAGATATCCTGAAACGGACATCACGATCTGCTATATTGATGTGAGGGCTTTTGGCTTTTACGAAAACTACTACCGCGCAGTTCAGGAAGCCGGGGTCAACTTTGTGAGGGGAAGACCTGCTGAAGTCATTGAAAAGCCGGATAAGAGTCTTGTTGTAAGGGTCGAAGACACCCTTAACCAGAAAATAAGGGAACTTCCTGCTGACATGGTCGTACTTTCCGCAGCTATGGTACCGTCTCCTGGTACAAAGAAAATTGCCAGTGTACTGAACCTGAGCCAGGATGAAAGCGGGTTTATTAAGGAAAAGCACTCCAAGCTGAAACCTGTAGACAGTTCCCTTGACGGAATCTTTGTCTGCGGCACTGCCCAGAGCCCTAAAGATGTTACTGATACAATCGCCCAGGCAGGACTTGCAGCAGTAAGGGCAAGGGCTTTTATTACGGACAGTCCGAAAACGCTGGATAATGAAATTGCAACCATAAACCGGTTGCTCTGTACACGGTGCGGAGAATGCCTTAAATGTCCATTCGATGCCCTTTCCGTAAACAATAGCGGCAGAGTTGTTCTTGACCCGCTTATGTGCACGGGTTGCGGATACTGTATCAGGCTCTGTAAAGAAGGGGCTATCCAGGTTGCAGGTTTTACCAGATCTCAGTTAAAGGCCGAGATCGAGGGTGTACTTGAAGAGGGGGATATGCTCGGCTTTGTAAACAGCGGAATAGCTTCTCTTACCTGTGACAATATTGGTAACAGTGTACTTACATATCCTTCAAATGTTAAACTGATAAGGGTTCCTACCTGTCTGGTAGTTGACAGAGACCTGGTGCTTCATGCGTTCAGGCATGGGGCATCTTCTGTCCTCTTTGTTGAAGACCCGCCTGACAGCCCGAGAGCTGAAGCGCTGTATCCTCTTACTGTCAGGCATTTCGAAAAACTCAAAGAGGAACTTGGAGATTCAGGAAACAGAATCCATTTCAAAAAAGCGTATGTTCCGAACATTAAAGGGCTTGCAGGAACTTTTACCAGCCTTGCCCGGGAAGGAGAGATGATAAAATGATCCCTTATGTAAACGAATACGATACTCCTGATTGTAAAACTCTTGCAGAGACAGCAAAAAAGAGTATCCGAACCCCTGAATCTCTGGGACTTGACCGCTGTATCCAGTGCGGAGCCTGCACAGCTTCCTGCCCTGCAGCACGGTTTACGGATTACAGCCCGAGGCAAATCGTAAAAAAAGTGCTGGAAAATGACCGCAGTGTGCTTGAATCAGAAATGATCTGGTCCTGCTTCTACTGCTATTCCTGCAATGTACGCTGCCCGAGGAACAACAGCCCTGTAACGATTGTGCAGGTACTGCGGCAGATGGCTATTAACGAAGGAATTGGCGTTGAAAAGCTAGCTTATTTCCTTGAAATCGGAGAATACCTTGCAGAAAACGGAGCAAGCAAGGTCCCGGTCGCCGGTATAAAGAATATGGAAAGAGATCTTGGAGAGCGCTGGATCGGGATTAAAAGAAATCTGGAAGTAATACGTTCCGAGCTCGGGCTCAGCTCCAGGGATGTAAGGGATACCCATGGAGAGGTCCAGGCTATTCTTGAGAGCACAGGATACTTTGACAGGGAAAAATGGATTAAAGAAAAGATACAGGAAAAAAAAATCAATGGGTTCCTGAATACAAACTACTATAGTGATAACGAAAAAAAGAACGGAGACTTCAGATTTGAAAGCGATAGAAAGTATACCGGACAGGAAGCTCTTATTGTTTAAGAGCTGCATGGTCGGGCAGGAATACCCTGGAGTGGAAACTGCCACCCGGTATGTTTTCGATAGGCTGGGGGTAGATTACTGCATAAACGATGAGCAGTCCTGCTGTACAGGGATAGGACACTATACTGATATCTTCGAAGGTCTCACAACAACGGCAATTGCAGCCCGGAACTTTGCTGTCGCCAGAAGGTGCGGGTATCCGAATATCACCTGCCTCTGTTCAACCTGCTATGCTATAAACAAGGAAGCCTGCGAGCTTCTTAATAATAATGCTGAAGTCAGGGATAAGGTCAACTCAATCTTTAAAGAAAAGGGCTTTGATGACCTCATTTACGAAAAGGGCGATATGGACCCGAGAACAAACTTCTATCATGCAGTTGAGATTATCCTGAGCAAAGTAGGAAAGATTCAGGAAGAGAAAAAATTCGATTTCTCAGGTGTAAAAACTGCAGCTCATCACGCCTGCCATTATTACAAAGTCAAGTACCTGGATGTTGTGGGAAGCCCGGAAAATCCCCAGCTGATCGACACGATAGCCGCAGCCTGCGGAGCATCTCCTCTCCGCTGGTACGAAGACCGCACTCTTACCTGTGGAATGGGGTTTTCCCAGCTTCACCTTAACAAGAATACTTCCCTCCAGGTAACCAAAACCAAACTTGACAGCCTTCAGAGAGCTGGAGTGGAACTGATGATTCATATGTGCCCGAACTGCCATATCCAGTATGATCGCTACCAGCCTGTAATTGAAAAAGAGTTCGGGGTAAAATACGATATGGTTCACATGAATATTGCCCAGTTCGTAGCCCTTTCAATGGGCGCAGACCCCTACAAAGTATGCGGTTTCCAGACTCACTCCGTGCCTCTGGAAGGTTTTCTTGAAAAGACCGGCGTAATCTAAAAAACCCCGCTCTATATTTGAGCCGGTCTTTTTTTCTTTTGGTCTTTTACTCTGATTTTCTTTTGACCTTATTTTGGTTCCCATAACTTCTAAATACTCAGATAGATTTCTCCCAGCCCTGTCCCATATCAACGAGAGGTCTCAGCTCAATAATCTCGAAGGTGACAGTTGCGTATATCATCTTTGCCGCCTCTTCGCCGGCTATTTTTGCGATCTGGCTTTTGATCATATCAAGCATCTCTCCGGAAGTTGCAGATTCCTTCTTCTTCAGATAAACCCTGATTCCTTTCCAGTCCATAATCTCCGCTCCCGGCTCCATTATGAGGAACATCGCGTAAGGGTTTTCCTGAAGGTTTGAGAATGTCCTGTTCTTACCTGTTGCGATTACAACAGTATTTTCATCGATCATATGGGGAGAGCCGAAAACAGCTGAATCTACCTTTCCGTCTTTAGTCGATGTGCTGAGAACCCCAATTCTAGGCTGCTTATTAAAGTAGTCCATTAATTTTGACGTCATATTAAACCTCCTCTCATAAACTATTTTGTTGCTCTTTCCCTTATTAATGAATGAGAAGACCGCCTGGTCATATATTACTGCTTGGAAAAGAGCTTTATTAGATATTAAGCTGCGATAAATATGAGTCGTGAGTATGCTTATAACTTTTTACTCCATTGCCTTACAGTATGTCAGGTGTTTCAGCAGGATAGAAATGAGATGAAGGAAAAATATCTGACCGAGAACAATTAAGAGTAAATTTCTCGTGTTTATTCTCCCTGACAACCTGCTGTCTTGAATCCTGCCTTTCACTTTCCAATGTTTAGTTGAATACTTCTCAGAATCACATATCCGGGATCAAAATCGTATATTATTCATTAAATTCCATCATTTTTCGGTAGATTAATGAGTCCTATTACGGTTGCAGGATCAAGTATGATTTCAAAACATACTCTGAGAGAGTAAAAAACAAAAAGCATCAGAGCTACAGCTCTGCTGACAAGTAAACTGGATCGTAACCTATCCCCCATTGTATATTTTCAATCAATGGTTAAAAAGATATCCACAAGGGTAAACTCTGGATTCATAAATAGCTCTTTTGATCAAATTCTGCGAGTCCCTGGTCCTGTACTTTTTAAAACCGACGAGATAGCTTTTTATCTTTCAGTGCTTTGTATGCTTATCCACCTGAGTCTTTTCTCAGCTTCGGCAGGTAATTCACCTGCGACTGTTAATTATAATAACATTAGGCATAAAATATATTTCATTATAGTGAGTTCTGAAACCTGAATTCTTACCATATCTATTGATTATTGCAATTATCCATTTGATTATAGGAAAGGAGGCTTACTTTTGGGAACAATCAGCGAAAAAATCTTTTCCCGGGCAGCAGGAAAAGAGGCAAAAGCTAATGATTTTGTGCTTGCAGATGTGGACTACGCAATGGCTCACGATGGCACATCAGTACTTACAGTAAATGCTTTTAAGGAAATGGAGATGGAAAAGGTCTGGGATCCTTCCAGGATTGTGATTCCTTTTGACCACATAGCTCCTGCAAATACCGAAACTTCAGCTACCCTGCAGAAGGAGATCAGGGAATGGGTGCAGGAGCAGGGCATACCCAACTTCTATGAGGTAGGGGAAGGGATCTGTCACCAGGTGCTTCCGGAAAACGGCTTTGCTCTTCCCGGAAAGCTGGTTGTCGGGGCTGATTCGCATTCCTGCACATACGGGGCTTTCGGGGCTTTTGCAACAGGGGTAGGGGCAACCGATATGGCTGAAATCTTTGCTACGGGAAAGCTCTGGTTTAAGGTACCAGAAAGCATCAGGATGACGGTTGAAGGCAGCTTTGAGAAAGGAGTTTATGCAAAAGACCTTACCCTTTATCTGATAGGAAAAACAGGGATTGCCGGTGCAACCTATAAAGCAGTTGAGTTTTACGGTCAGGCTATCAGTGAACTTTCGGTTGCCGGCAGGATGACGCTCTGCAATATGGCAATTGAGATGGGAGCAAAGACCGGGATCGTCCCTCCTGACGAAAAGACCTTTGATTTCCTGAAAAACAGGGCAGCTGCCCCCTACGAACCTGTATATGCGGACTCTGATGCAGCTTATCTGGAAGAGTTCAGCTATGATGCCGGAGATATTGAACCTCAGGTCGCCTGCCCTCACCAGGTTGATAATGTAAAACCTGTAGGAGAGGTTGAAGGCACTCATGTAGACCAGGTCTTTATAGGCACATGCACCAACGGAAGGCTTGAAGACCTTGAAGTCGCAGCATCAGTCCTGAAAGGGAAAAAGGTTGCAGTAAGGACAATTGTAATTCCTGCATCCCGCACAACCCTCCTTGCAGCCATAGAGAACGGGACAATGCAGACCCTGCTGAAAGCAGGTGTGACCCTTGCAACTCCAGGCTGCGGTCCATGTCTCGGTGCTCATCAGGGAGTACTCGGGGAAGGCGAGGTATGTGTTTCAACTGCAAACAGGAATTTCAAAGGCAGGATGGGAAAAGACGGCTTCATTTATCTCGCATCTCCTGCAACCGCAGCAGCCTCTGCACTGAAAGGTGAAATCACCGACCCGAGAACAGTTTAAACGGCAGTCATTATGGCTGCCCTCTAAAATTTTCTAATACCGGTTTTTTCTTTAAATTTCTCTTTTCCTTTTTCGTAATAACAGTGTGAAAATTCGTCTTAAATCCAGCTAAAATTTATACCATGAAGTATATCTACCAGTTGAAATTCATAACTAAAAAAGAGTAGTTCTTTTTTACAATTTAAATTTATCTAATAGATATTATGCCTGTATAAAATACAGATGTTTCCTGTCCGGACAGTACATGTCTAATTCAAGTTTGATTCGTTCAACAATCTCACAGACGTTTTGTGAAGAGACTCCAAATACAGTATTCAAGATCTCACACAACTCGGATATCGCAACCCCATCGGAAATACATCCGGTTAGGGAACGCAAGATGTCTCTTACCAAATCGTCTTCGGTTATTGTTTCTATGGTCTCTACGGTTTTCAAAACAGACCCAGTTCTAATTTCTGCATTGCATACTCTCAGACTACGGTAGTATACACTATTACAGTTCGGACAAGTTGTTTTTTCATACATTTTTTACACTACCAATATACACACGTAGGGGTTTCAATATCCGTTTTTTAATCACGTTTAATAATATGTCAGAAAAAATATATTTTGTATATATATTCTCTCGTTTTTATAATTATATTTTTAGAGGATTATATCTTTTTCGATTTATATTCGAGTTCGTCATAGTACGAACTGATATAGTATTTGGAAGTGCCACGAAGAAAAATAAATAAAGATGAACAAGATATAAAACTGGTTGTTTTGTTGACGTTTACGGTAGGAAGGCAGAAAGCCCAAAGGCTTTAGCATTGGGGAGTATGTCAGGGGCTGTATCCCGTCATTTAAAAAGGCGGGGATTAGCCCTTACTTGCTCCCTAAAAAATTTAATGTCCCGAAAAGTGACTTAGTGAACTACCCCGCCCTGCCTGATGGCGAGGACGGAGCTTCCTTCGAGTAATTACGTCATTTGGATATTTGCAGTGATGCAGGTATCCATCTGTAATCCTGTTTGTCGAAGATTATCAACAAAATGTTGATAGCTTGTCCACAAAGCATTTTGTGATAAGAACCGTTTCATGATGTTGACAGAACTATTTCTATCACGATCAATTACGTTTCCGCAACCACATTTCATAGTTCTTTCCCAAAGTGGCATATTATGTCGTGTTCCACAGATACAACACTCTTTGGATGTATAGCTTTCATCAATTCTTATTACTTTTTTACCCGCAAGCTCCGCTTTGTAGGTCAAGAATTCGGTGAATCTGGAAAGATATCCTTGATTTTGTGTTGATCTGTTCTGAGAACGTTTTCTTTTTCCAGTTATTTTTTTAGATTGTGCCATACTTTTTACATTAAGATCACCAACGATTATAGTATTTGATTTAGTGTTCTCAATCATGGTTTTAGAAAGCTTATGCTGAAAATCTTTGATCTGATTAGACTTCTTTGCTTCCATCTTTCTATACGTTTTGTGTAATCTATTCCATCTCTTGCTTCCTTTTTTACAATGATCTCTTCTGGATTTGATTGTATCTATCTTTGTATTCCAGTATTGATCTGAACGTGGGGTTTTAACTTCAAAGAATTTTCCTTGAGTGTTTACTGCTGTTACTATTTTTGTAATTCCTAAATCTATTGCTTGATACAGATCGTTATCGACATACTCTTTTAATGGATTTTCTTCATATGTTATTGATACAAAGAAATTTCCTCTACCCTTGTATGGGTCGTCATTGTAGATTTCAATCTGCTTGATTTCCAACAAATCAAAAGCGTTTCCTACATCAAAAGATAAAGGAATTTCATTTACCTTGTGTGAAAAATTGAGTTTTCCATCTTTGATTTTGAATCCGCTTTGATTATACACCAGAGTCATGTAGTATTTACCACTTCTGAACTTTGGAGGTCTTGCAGATTTATCACCGTTTTTCCACAAAGCAAAGAATGATTTATAATTTGCATCAAGCTTTTTCAAGACAGATTGCAGTACCTTAGAATACACCATATTATAATTAGGAAATTTTTCTTTCAATACTGGAAGCTGGTTCTGTTGCTCTATGTATTTCACACTTCTCTGTTCAGTTTCCCATGCTTCTTTTCTTTCAGCCAAAGCGAAATTATAGAGGCATCTACACTGTTCAGATAATTGCCAGAGAACATCTACCTGTTCTTCAGTTGGATTGATCTTGATCTTCTTCGTCAGATGCATATTTGCCTTGATTCTCCACATATTTTTTAAGTACGTCTAGGGTTACTTGCCCTGTCGATGCTATGAAATACGATCTTGACCAGAACGTATCTTCCCATAACATAGTCTTTACTTCAGGGAAATTTTTGCGAATTTCTCTTGAAGTTATAGTTTTGATGGTGTTGATGTATTTTGGAATATCAAGCGAAGGCTTTGCTGAAAATAATAAGTGGAAGTGATCTTTATCACACTCGATATTCAGCACATCAACATCGTATGTTTCACTTATGTTATGAATTTTAGTTTTAAGAAAATCGACAACTAAAGGATTCGTTAGAGCTTTTCTCCTATATTTCACACACTGAACGAAATGATAATGGAGTGAATATACAGAATGGCTACCCCGATCAAGTTTATACTGCATAGTTATCACTATAATGATATAACTATAAGTATAAATAATTATTCAACGGTTACTTTGTAGAAGTTGACGGCTATCATCCCCCACCTGTCGCTTCGCTCCGAGGAAGGGGACTTCCCGCCTTAAAGTTAAACTTTCCTTTTTACAGGTAAATTTTTTTACGATTACATACATAGCCCCAGTAACAGCTATACTACACACAACCTTTTTAAAACTCGCTTAAACCAACTTCGCTTAATTACAAACTCCGAACCGGTTATAACACTACGCTGCTTTTAAAGCGTAGTTGGTTACAACACGTCCAATCCTGACAAGTTTATACTCTAAGACAGGCGTTAGAGTTTGGATTGGTTGTTATCGTTGATCAGTCCAGACAACGGGCAGCTTATACTCAGTGCCATAGAGTACCTACGCAAGATATTATTTTACTCACTATGGAGTATCAAACCTGGCTTTACAGGAGTCCGGATAGTAGGCTTTCGGACTACACGTTGTTATGGTGTAGGATTACTTTTTGATTCCTCACCTACATTGGAATGAAGCACTTTATTTTTATAGTCGAAGAGCTACAAAACGACACGACTCTGCAGAATCTTATATAGCCTTACGTGCAGGATTTTTTTAAGTCGCCTATAAACGACTGCTTCACAGTTATTAGCTGTTAGTTAATAATAGGTGCTTATTAGATATAAAGCTTTCGACTCATTTTTCCCATTGAGAGGAAAAACAAAAATTAAAAAAGTAAATTAAAGCCAATAATAAGGCTCAAATTTATAAACACACCTATAACCTACTGTAAATCTAACATGAATACCGGTTTCATCAGGAGTAATTGTTAAATTTTCAAACTCAGGCTCATTATACCAATCTTTTACTGCCTCTAAAAATGCTGCTTTTCTATCCATTCAATCACCTTTAATCCGATGTTTTCTGAGCGTCTTACCTCATGCGCACATTCCAGGAATCGGGTAATTCTTCCCGGGATAACTGACAACTATCAGGTTTTTCATGGTCCTTGTAATTGCCACATACCACACATAAGCCTCATTTGCTCTTCCTTCCGTCGTTAACATGCTCTGTTTTATAATCGGGGGCACTGCAGCATGAAGAAACACGTGCGTTGCCTCAAGTCCTTTGGCCCCATGGATTGTCAATATCTGGATTCTGTTTATCCTGCTTTCGTCTATCGCCGCGACGTCATTCTTTAACATTCCGTTAATTTTAAGCTTAAGCATCGAGTCGGCATTTGTTAGTCTCTCTCCTGGGTTCCCTGCCCTAACGGCCTGAACAAATGAATTTGAAAGATACCAATTGTTTAAAGCGTTTACCTGCTGCGTGTTGCTTTCGAAGAATGTTTTAAGATCTTCCTTTGTGCCTTTGTACTGCAGATCTGTCTTTTTTACATGGTCGATTAATTTTTTGTACTCTGTCACCGTTGGTGTCCGGCCATCTTTGATCTTTGCAATTGCGTTGTACAGTTGAATTTCATCATGTGTCCAGCCGCAAATCCCACCAAATGGAGTACCCATTTCTGCCAGAATCTTTGCAATTGCATGTCCCTGGTAATTTGTCCGGACCAAGTGAAACGCTGTTTCGTCAGGCGCAAAGTATTTTGCAAATCTCTTTGAAAGGTAAGTCGAAAGGCCCTTGTAATCAACAACGATCATTTGTCCGTCTGGTTTTGGTGTCTCGATCTTCGGAGCTCTATATTTGTTTCTGTCGGTTACCATCCAAGCTGCTTTTTTCCATACATTCGCCGGTAATCTGTGACTGACAGGAAGGACAACTAGCTCACCTTTCGTGTTCATGAAGTGTTCAGGGGAAGCTCCCATAAACGGGTAAAGTGTCTGCAATGGGTCACCTGCATAATAAACGGTTTCCGCGTCGTCACTCCACATTTTAGACAATTCGTACATTATAGGTGTCATGTCCTGTGCTTCGTCATACATTTGAACTGTGCAATCTGTCATAATTCCGTTTTCGAGTACCAGATTAAGCATGTCTGACCAATCTATTTTGCCTACTTCCTGCTTGTATTCTTCGTAATCGCCGTAGAATTCCTTTTTCTGACTGAATGGGATTACTTCTTTACTGTAAACCTTCATTGCTCCTTTTGTCGGGCCTACCATATTATTTTTACAGTAAGCGTAAAATGTTGTTAGCTGATCCATTTTATCTTTTTCTGCACTGTCTTTGGTATTGAATGAATACCCGTATTTTAATCCAAATTCTTTTAAGTCTCTCTTTGTAATTAGGTAGCCGTCTTCCTTTTTCACGTCTACAATCCCGCTTTTCATTAGCAGGGAAAGGCATTCACCGTGAAAAGTCCTTACATTGCATAACCGACTTTCCTTTACTCCACTCGCGGCAGAAAGAATCCCTTTTGCGTCGCTTGCTGCTTCCTTCCTGAACTGTGTGAATAAAATATTTTCAGGAGGAACCCCGTTGCTTAAAGCAGTCTTAAAGTCTTGTGTCAATTTCCAAGTTTTACCGGTTCCTGGTGCACCGTCATACTTTGTAATTGTCGCCATTCGTCTTTCTCCTTGTGCAATTTCATGGTTAATCTTTGTCATTGCCGTTGTTCAAATTTGCGTGTGTCTACCGTTTACGGTTTAATACTTTCATAGAGCGCGTGTTAGCGAAGTATCTCTTTTTGGTACACGTTGAATACTTTCATAGAGGTTTTTACTTTTCGGTGTTTTCCGTACTCATATAAAAAGTTTGTCTTTGTTATTGCCAAAAAGCCGCCCGCCTATTTCGCGCGCGTAGGGCTTCATTTTTTATTTTAAAGTCTTAATGCGCGTATGTCAACTTTTGTAACGGGGTGTAACGGGTCGATGCCTCCAGACCCGTTACAAATTTTCGACAGCGGGAAAATACTTTCAGTCGAATGTAACCGGTGTAACGGGTGTAACGGGGGGTCAGGAAAAAATTTTTTACCCCCCGTGCGCGCGTTACAAGGAGAAAAAACACACAAAAAAGTAGTGTTCTGAGTTCCCCCGTTGTCGTTGTGTGGCAATTACAAAGTCGATTTTAGACCCGTTACACGACCCGTTACACACCGGTTACGCCCCGTTACACCCCGTTACAAATTTCAATTATCGTTACCGTCGTCGTTTTCGTTTGGTGTAACTGCGTCTATACACTCCGCTGCAATCCACCATGCCTTTGTTATTTTTTGCCCTATTCTGATTGCAGGATTTGTTTTCCTTTTCATGTTTCGAAGGTTTAAAGTCTCTCCCATTTTACCGATTGGTATTTTTATTCCAATGTCTTTCATTACGGTAGCTACACAGTCGGGCTTAACACAATAGTATATCACACCATCTTTATCTTCGGTTCTTAAAAGACAGCGATCAGACGAAGTTGTATCATACCAGGCTTTTTTGTCATCTGTTATGTTGAACTTGGCTATGTTCTCTATTAATCTGCTTGCCTCAATCCATTCTGTACTATCTTCTGGATCTTCCTCTGTGCACATTTCTTCAATTACCTGCTGGAACTTGTCCCAATAATTGACATCGCCCTTAGCTGGTTTTCTCCTGAGTAAGTACGGTAACTGGATACCAAACCACGATTTAAACAGGTTGTTAAAGGCGGTTGGTCCCGTCATAAGCGCGGCGTTATCAATGGTTATTTCTCTTCTCTTTCCTCTGAAAGACATGTCAAAAACCCACCGCGCGCCGTCGCTTGACGTTTGCCCTAATTTCTTTGTAATTGAGATAATCCCACGGTAGAATATTTCAATATCCTGTTCAAATTCTTCAGTTGAAATCTTCGTTTCTTGTTTAAATATCTCCTTTTCGCTCATGTTTCCTCCAATTTTAATAACATTAACCTTGCGTCAACAATAAATTATTTATAGGAAGAACGATATATAATATATTATACGACGTGCTTCGTTGTTTGTTTTGTCTCCATTCGGGGGTTAAAATCCCCCTTCTCTCCAAAATCTTTTTTAATTAATGTTTTTATTACCATAAGTTATCAATGAAATCGTTGACTTCCTGTATACGTTCCTCGTTCATGCACATATACATTATCGGCATGCCTGTTCTGCATGATTTAAATTTTGGTTGTTCGCTCTTTTGCATGTTTATCCCCCTGAAAACAATTTTTTTGTATCTTATACATATGTCACTGAACTTATTTAATATTTACTGTTTTCAAAAATTTTATTTGGGAAGTCCGTTTTATTGATTTCTGGATAAGCCATTGCAAGAAGGAGAAGTTTCTCCTTCATAGATGGATTACCTCTTTGAATTGTCCAGTTTCTTTAAGTCTCGCGGCTAGTATGCTTCTGTGACAGTTTATTATCTGGTCACGCTGTGCAATTGCGTACTTTTCGAAGCACATTAAAGCAGTTTTTCCAGATAATTTGATATTGTCAACAACTGAAGCAAAATCAACTTCTTTTGTGGTGTGCCATCTGTAATATTTATCAAAGCATTCAAATGGTATCCCTCCGTCTTTATACGGGTTCTGCCATTCGAACGGTACTCCAAGGTCTTTGTTATGGATATATTTTATTTTTTCGCGTTCGAGTTCTCTTGAAAGAATGTTCTTGTTAAATTCTGGTTTATAAGGGCTTTCTGTCGAGAATCTTACATCAAGAAGCATTTCTATGTTGTTTTTCTTCAAAATCTCAATGAAATCTTTTATCTCTTTCCCTTCGTAGCCGATGGTGTATATTGTTGTATTCAGGAAGTATTTTTTAGCTTTTCGGACTTCTGCTTCATTGCGTTCAATATTATTCTTACATATGTATATTAAAAACTCGTCTTGAAGACGAGGCTCCAACGAGCCGATTATTTCCGCTACGCTCATTGTTATTTTATTTGTTTCGAGTGCGTTTGCAACTTTGTCGCTTAGATCTAATGCCAGCCTCACGCGGCTCCTGACCCATTTTTCTGATTTACTGAGTTTCTTTGCAAGTTCAACGTTGCTGATATCGAATTTTTCAGTTATCTCATGTAGAACTTTCCCCTGTTCTCTTTCTGACATCCCCTCTCTTACTAAGTTTGTCTTCAGTGCAAGGAAAAGAGCTTCGGTATCGTCAAGCTGTTTTATTGTCGCGTCAATTTCAGTCCATCCCAATTCCTTTGCTGCTTGTACTCTGCGGTGACCTGCTATAAGTTCATACTCTTCTCCGACTGGTCTTACAAGAATTGGATCCCACTGCCCGTCTTCCTGAAGGCTCTGTTTAAGTTCTTCAAGTGCTTCAACGTCGATGTTTTCACGCACTGTGAATGCTGCTTCGTTAATTTTTCCTATTCTTATTCTCATGTTTAATCAACTCCCTTAAGAAAAATAGTATTTAAAGTTAATTATTTTAAAGAGCGAATTAATCACCCTTCAATTGCCTTAAGAATCTTCCTTGCCTTTTCCTTACTTTCGATCAGGCATGCACTTTCAATATAACATTCCAGCGCACAGCAGATCACCGAAAGCGCTTCTTCCGGTACTTCGTTAACCCACTCTGGCTGTTCCTCTGTGACAATTGCAGAGTTCCTATACTTCTTTTCAATCTCCCTGATTTCATCCTCTGTAATTGTCCCTGACGCGAGCATCACTGCCTTGTAGTGCATGTAGATTCTCTTTGTGCGTGCGCTTGCGTCAGGTTTAAATCTTGATTCTGCAAGTGCTTCAATCGTGTTCCTTGCTGCTTTCTTTGCCTCTTTCGAGTTAGCGAAATCTTCAATTTTCTTTCTCATGAATCCCATGATTTATCCCTCGCTTATTTTGTATCTTATTCTTGTTCTTATGTGTTGGTCAAAGTGGTACACCTGCACTTTATTTCCGTTGAATATAAGTGCGGTTTTGTCTTCCCTTGCAAAAATTATTAAAGGAAGCATTGTTTATTCCTCGCATTCGTGATATTCGGTTTCGCGGTATCTCTTCCCGCATTTCTGGCAGGTATCGACGTATACGTACCCCGTCCAACACTCGCTTCTTGTTTCTGTTATGTCACCGTTCTTCTCTGCAATTTCAAGCAGTTCGTTTCTTAATGTGCAAACCCCGCTATACGCGCCTATAACACATTCTTTACAGCGATTTGAAAATAACATCGAATCGCATTCTTTTAGTGTTTCTGGCTGCTTTCTTTCGGTTTGTATGGTTTTCATTGTAATTGCCCCAACTGTTAGCATAAAATTTCTTCAAGAAGTTTGTTGTACTTGCTCTCTGCCTCCTCGAGTGTTGCGCAGTCAATGAATTCATTTGTGCTTGTCCCGTGTATACTCTGTTGCCTCACTATGAATCGAGGTTCCTCTTCGTTTGTTGACAATTCTGACACTGCCATTACAATGTCAGCTTCTTCGAAAACGTCTACACAGACATCTTTCAGCGTATACTGTGCGAGTCCTTCGTAAGTGTATGTACCAAGCCGGTTGTTTATCACGACTCGATTATCAAAAATTCCCGTGTTTTACTCCCCCTTCTCGTTGTAAACTGGTATCGGCCTGCACGCGAACCTTAAGTCTCCTGGTAGGCTGTAAAGCATTCTGTTGAAAAACGGTTCGTCAACGTTCCGTACAAAAACTGGCCGTCCTTCGGATAGGTCGCTGTCCTCGATACCGTCTATGAACGACGCCATTTCTTCAGGCGTTTTGAAAAAAATTGTTATGTTCGGGCAATCACGGAACTCGTTGTATATCTGGTTTTCCATGGTTACCATTCCTTCTTATATTCTTTTATTTCGCGCTTATTGAACTGTCTCCATATCCCGCAGTGTGATTTGTCGTTTTCTTGTGTGCATGTATAACTTGATTCGTCGTAACACTCACACACGTCCTTGTTCTCGCATACAACTTTACTTACAAAAATGTTCTTTACTACACTCACTATGCTCATGCTTTATCCCCCGTTTGGTTTTAGTTTCTCTTTTGTTTTCTTTGCTTTGTCTGTTTCTGTTCCACGTTTTCCAACGGATCAAACACGTTTTTAATCTGCTTCCGTTCTTTCCTTGCCCTGGCTTTTGCTGCAGTCGGGTCAAGAACGTCTTGTATCTGTTCGTCCGTGACAATCCCGAGGTATTTCATTGCGCACCGAATCCCGAACGCCATACCTTTCTGCCCGTCCGTTACTTTTTCAGCATATAATTCAAGCAGGCCGTTTACTTTTGCTTCCGGTACCGATACTATTTTTTCTTGTTCGCTTGTTTCCATGGTTGAATCCTTCATGATAATTGATTGTTCACGATAATTTGTTTTTTTAGTCGGTTATCTTGAAAATGTACTACGTACATATTTCAACCATTCATTTGAAAGTTTGTTGATTCATAGTCAAAGCTATATATATACATTTTTTGAACTGTTCGCGAAATTGCATTCAAAATTATTTCGCGTTCACGACTAATACAAGATTCGTTTTTCGAGTATATAAATTTTGTTAGTTTAACTGAAAATTTTGACAAAAACGGTGACAGTCGGATAGGGAAATATAAATCTAAATTTTATAATTTTCAGAAGTACGAAACGTATTTATACAGGCTGCGATATATACATAGTTGCTAAGTTTAGTATGTTAATCGTGCTGGACTCGGTGAAAATTTAAGAGGTTCGTACATGGAACAGATTAAAGAAAATAAACCGCTTTTTCCTGTGTTTTACGAGATCAACCGTGAAGCACTTGAAGAAGCAAAAGCATCACTTGTTAAAAAAGGTAAGAATTCCTTGGTGAACTTTATTAACGCTTGTTGCCAGGGAAAGGTTAGTGAAGCGAACACGTTCAAAAAAATGTATGACGACTGTGAAGAAAACATTAATTTCATAGATGTAATATTGGAGATGATGAAATGAGCACAGAAGACAAGACAAACGAAATGACAAATGAAGAATTGAACGACGAAGACGAAGAAGCCGGGATGTCCAGCCCGGAAGAGCTCTTTGAGATGGACAACGACGAAGAAGAATACGAAGACGACGAAGAGGAAGAAGTACCAGTATCAAAGGTAATCACTGAAATTGCACAACCTGTAAAGATTACAACCAGCGTTGGCGCAGAGATCGACAGCAAAGGCCAGCTAAAACCGAACTGTAAATTCACAATCGAGAGAAATATTACTCAGGATGACGACGAATTTGAAATCATGGAAACCGATTTCGACGCACTTATCGAGAAAGTAAAAATGACAATTGCAGAACTCAAAGGGGGAAACTAAATGGCACAGATCAGACTGGAACCAGGAAAGAAGTTTAGGCGCGACGAATCATTCACCGAAACTGTAACTGATTATTTCCTTGAAGAAAACGATTTTACCGAAGACGTGGTGCTTGTAATTGCCACAACCGATGAACCAAATCTCAAAATACCACTTAAGTATAAGGACTGGATTGATTACGATGGCAACAAGTCCCCGAAGTACGGAAGCAATGCGTACAGGTTCTTTGAATCGTTGATGAACGTGGGAGTAATGATAGACCTCGATGTTGAAACAATGGATGTTAAGTTTGATCCGGATCTTCGCGGACAGACTGTGAGTTTCGAGGTTGAACACAAGTCTTTCGCTTCAAAAACCGATACCGAGCTTGTAAATGTAAACGGTCGGCTTGTTAAGCAGCCTAAAATAATTGCTTTTGATGTGTGGACCGTCGCAAGTGTGGGAGGACAGAAGGCGACAATTACAGAGGTTAAGGCACCTGCGCCAAAGATCGAAGAAGTACCGATTAATGAGGATGACATCAAAGCAGGGTACATCGAGGCATTGGCACCGTTTGGTAATGAGCCGTTCTCACTTCCAAACACGATAAAAGTAACAAACGACTATGCCAAGAACCTTGACGCAACGGAGAACGTAAAAGCACAGTACAGCGTAATGAAGAACAAGATAAAATACCTTGAAGCTCTGGTCCTTGATGGTGTCCTTGAAAAGTCACCAGATGGAAAATACAAATTTGTTGACGGGGTTCTTTAAACACCCCGAAATAAATGTTTTTAGGGGGAAAGAATGAAACTCACCAACTCAATTTCTATATCTGGAACAACTGGAACAGGTAAAACTTACGGGGTATGTAAGCTTGTAAATGACATGGGGCTTAAAGCTGTGGTGCTTGATTTCGAAAACAAGACCGAAAAGACCGTTAAACTTCTGTTTCCCGAAACTACAGATAGATTCGAAATAATCCCCGTAATGCTCAGAAAAGAAGAACCGAAAACCGACATAACAAAAACAGGGAAAATAACAGCAAGAGATATGAAGATCATTCTTAAGAATGGTCCAGATTATCTTAAGAGCTTCCTTAACCTGAAGGACAACCTAATAAACGATATTCTTGAAAGAAGCGATTTCGACGTTCTTGTATATGACGGGGCGACTCCAATCCTGCGCAATAACATGGGCTTAGAGTATTGGAGAATGTTGCACCCTGACAGAGATAACCCGATGCCTGAAGAATGGGGAGCAATGAACGACATTGAACGCGCTTTCATTGAAGGCGGGGTCGGTTGGGCAGAGGAAAACAACGGACTCTTTATCGTGACTGGTCAGATGAAAGATCTTTACCGTGGGGATAAAGTAATTGGTGAAGTTCCGGCACTTTCAATGAAGGTTCAGCATACAATAGACGTGACTCTGCAGGTAGAAAAGAAAATCGGGCTTAAGACGGAATATGTATGTACTTGCCTGGATAGCATAAAAGGGCAGTGGATTGAAAATCTTACTTATGATAGGCATATAATTGATGTTTTGATAGAAAAGGAGCTGATTGGTTATGATTGATTTTGTACGCGGTCCTTTCGACATTCGTTTTTTTCAGCATGGATTACTGAAAGAAGTTAGGAAAAACGACATACGGCTTACTGCGGCAGGGCATGTTTACTTTGCGGCTATGCTCGGGGAGTACATAAAACCAATGCAACTTGAAGAACAGAACATAGACGACGAGATTGCTTTTCAGTATGAGTTAGGTCTAATTGATATTCAGGGGGGCAATGTAAAGCCTCTTCCACTTGGTTTAAAAATCGTATTCAAAGACCTTGAATTCGATGATGCAATTTGTAAATTTTCAGTTGAAATGTTGAAATCGCATCCAGAAATAAAAGACGCAATAACAAAGTGTTGAGGCAATTACATGGCAGACCTTGAACAGAAATTTAGTGAACTTTTGGTAATTGCAGATACCAGGGAACAATCGGCATTAATCCAAAATAAGAAAGTTCCGAGTGCGATTATCAAAGGCAAGCTGATTTCTGAGTATAGCAACGATGAAATTATCAGGCTAACAAAGCAACGCCCTAGGATCTGGCAGGTTGCAAGTTATTGTATGCAACGTGGGGCCGAAGTAATCATTGACAATCTTGAAAGATGTGATTATAAAATTCAGGGGTTTTACCATGGCAAATGCGTTGACTTGGGAGTTGAGTACAAAACACTCAATGATATTGCAGGTTCGATTGATGATTTAACATGGAAATTGCCAGAAGCTTACAATTACTTTGAAGATGTCGCGCTGTTCGTTGAAGGTCGCCTGAACATTGTTCAAAACGGGCAATTCTATTATGTGCGGAACTTCGAGAAGCGCGACGCAAGTGTACTGAGATATGATAAACTGACTGGGCACCTTGAAACGTGGCGGCAACTTGGAATACACGTAAGGCAGTTCGAACGGGAAGATATGTTTCCGGTTGTTCTGGAAGATTTATTGAACTATGTTACAAAGGACGTTCATACAACGTTTTCAACAAAAAAACCATGCAATGAAGACATTGTAATGAAAATGCTTTGCAATGTGCCCGGGTTGAAAGGTAAGACAATTTCAAAGATGTTGAGCAAAAGGAAATTTACAGTGTTTGAGTTTGTGAACATGGACTTAGAAGAGCTTAAAAACATAGCTGGTAAAGACAGAGGAACTAAGATTTACAATACAATTCATGGTATAGAAAATTAAGAATGTAGATAACTTTATATAGAAAAAAAGCTTAGTATGTTAGATGAATGATGGGGGAATAACAAAATGTATAAATTAACTCTGATGGCAAATGACCTTAAAAAGTTTGTGAAGCTGCTTTCTGAAATGGCAAACGAAGCAAAGATCGAATTGTTACCTGGAGCAATGCACGCAAGGCTTGTGGATGACGCAAACGCCGCCTTAATCGACGTGACAATGAACAAGGACGCTTTCATTGAATACGACGTGAAAGATGTGACAAACGAGAATCCTGCAATTGTCGGCGTCGATCTTGTGAAAATCGGCGAGGTTATTGGATCAGCTGGGAAATTGTCAGAAGTCACTCTTGAAGATCTCAAAGGGAAAATTCAGGTATCTTTCGATGGAATGATTTTCAAACTTCCTGCCCTTGATCCTGGCACAATGCGCGCAACTCCGAGAATGCCAACTCTCCCGTTTTCTGTGAAAACTAATATTGACTCTGAATTTATCAGGGCAATGTTGAAGGGTGTAAAAATTACAGGCGGTGACGTTGTAATTGCAACAGAGGGGAACGTAATAAACTTCAAATCCGAGTCTAACGATGGTAACTCGTTTGAGTTTCCTGTTACAGTGGATGGGTGTTTTGAACGTGCCGAGTCGTTATACGCAATTGGGTATATCCAGACACTTGCGTTATTTGAAGGGGAAGTCGGGATATCTTATGGAACTGATATTCCAGCAGTGTTCGAAAACGTGACTGAAAACGTGACCGTCTTATACATGATAGCACCGAGGATTTCAAATTAAGGGGGAAAATGAAATGGTACAGAAACAGATAACCTTTTGTGGGGAAGAAGTAGAGCTTGATTGCAGACAGAGAAACGGGGTATACGCGCGTCTTAACCCGACTAAAAAAGAAGTCGAAGACGCAGTGAATCCTTGTTACAGGGCAATTGCCAGACCGAGAACAGAGAAGAAAATAAACGAATTTGAGTGAGGCAATTACAATGTCTCACCGAGTTTATTCAGCAAGTGAAAACAGAATAGTTGCAAAAGACATAACCGACGCAAGAGAAAAAATTGTAAGGGCAGTCTGGAACAATGGGGCAAGGCTTGTTGACCAGAGGGGAGAAGTTACTAGGGAAATAATCGGGCTTGAAGTGATTGTAACGTCTGGCAATCTCAAAGCATGTCAGACTATAATGCTCCAAGCAGAAGATTTTGCAATCGGGTTGCTTAATGATCACATTGCAATGAAAAAGGGAGAAGAGTTTGATTATGCTTACGGCGAACGGCTGCGAAGAGCAAAACAGCTTGATAAAGTAATTGAACTCTTGAAGACGGATCCGAACACAAGGCGGGCATATCTACCGATCTTTCAGCCGATTGACAATTTCAGCGACGTTGAGAAACCGTGTTGGGCTTCTCTTCAGTTCATAATTCGGAATGGAAGATTGGATTTGATTGATTATTTCCGTTCAAATGAATGTTGTATTGCGCTGCCGTCTGATATGTACGGGGCTTACAAACTGCTTGAATTTGTCGCTGAAAAAGTCGGAGTAATGCCAGGCTGGATTTATCATTATATCGCCTGCGCTCACCTGAGAGAAAGCGATTACGATACAATTAAAACATTCTTAAAATAATTAATTCAGGGGGTAATTGTATGTGTGAAATCGAATGCAGAAACTGTGATTTCTGGTATCGGATTTGTGGAAAATCATACAAAGGAGAATGCAGAGAAACAGGAAACAAAAACAAAAAGGAAACATTGTTTAACTTTTCGTGTGGTCATGGCGTGCCCGCTCAATCGAGCTTGACGTTTAAGGAGGTGGTGCTGTGATTGTAGGCAAAGGTAAAATCTGTGGATCTCAATGGAGCGACTGTTCTTCTTGCCTGAAATTTGACAGAGGAACTTTCACATGTGAAATATACGGAGTCGGGACGCCGCATGATAAAATGTACTTAAGTTGTGGAACACATGACAGGAGGGAATGAGTATGAGCAAAGAAAGTTTTTACGATGAGCCTTACGACGATATGGTCGAAAGAGTTAGGGCAGAGAGGGACGCAATACCAAAGAAAATTATTTTGGTTACTGCCGCAGGGTTAATCTATGTAATTGCATGTGCCGCGAGTGGCGCACATATCGCACTTGCAGCAATGAGCTTACCGATTATAGTGCTTGCTCTTTATATTCTTGTCCAAAGATACAAAGATCTTGAAACCTTTTAAATTTATTTTTTGGGGGAAGTGGAATTGATTGATATAAAAATCGGGGATTGCAGAGAAGTGTTGAAGACGATTCCTGATAAATCCGTTCACTGTGTTGTAACAAGTCCTCCTTACTACGGGTTAAGGGACTATGGAACTGCTAAATGGGAAGGTGGTGACTCTGAATGTGATCATAATAATCTTTCAGAGTATGAGCGTGATCCTAAAAACCCTAATGCAAATAGTCATATAGAAAGGTTTAACAGAGAAAAGTGCTATAAGTGTGGCGCAATAAGAGTTGATAGACAGATTGGTTTAGAACAAACACCCGAAGAGTATGTTAATGAGCTTGTGAACGTCTTTAGAGAGGTTAAGAGAGTACTTCGAGATGACGGGACACTCTGGTTAAATTTGGGTGATTCTTACGCATCAGGTAAAGGCTCTTGTTTTAATCCGGGTGGAGGGGAAAATAGTTTAGGAAAAGAACGGAAAGAAGCCGGGGCGCATCCACTAAATAGGGGTAATAAATCAGATCTTACTCGAGCAGGATTAAAACCAAAAGACCTTATAGGAATTCCCTGGCGTGTAGCTTTTGCACTTCAAGCAGATGGTTGGTATCTCAGGCAGGACATTATTTGGAGTAAAAATAATCCGATGCCAGAGAGCGTGAAAGACCGGTGTACTAAGTCACATGAGTATATATTTTTATTGAGCAAGTCGAAGAAATATTATTTTGATAGTGAGGCAATAAAAGAAGAAAGTGTTTGTAAGCATTCTAGTGGAAATGGGTATAAGCGTTCATATCGAGTAAGTTATCAGAACAAAGATGGTACACCTAGAGGAAACGATGAACATTGGAGTCCAGCAGAAAAGAGGAATAAACGTTCAGTCTGGCATGTAAACACTAAACCGTATAAAGGTGCTCACTATGCCACTTTCCCTGGAAAACTTATAGAACCATGTATATTAGCAGGTTGCCCTGAAAATGGGATTGTCTTAGATCCGTTCGGCGGGTCTGGTACGGTAGCAGAGCAATGTATAAAATTTAAGAGAAACGCAATTTTGATAGAACTTAATCCAGAAAACGAAAAGCTCATGCTTGAACGGTTTTCTAAAGTACAAACCGTGTTGGTGATGTAATTGCCTATGATAGAATGTTTTCCAGTAACCGAAAAGATAAAAACATATCGAGAGCAACAACTTGAAATTGCAACCTGGATAGAAGCAGGACTGAAAGAAGGAAAAACGAAATTTATAATATGTGCTCCAACCGGGTCCGGAAAGAGTGCAGTTACTAAGATGGTAGGCAATTACTTCGCAAAGCAGGGAAAAACGACGCTTATAACCTCCCCGCTTAATACGCTCGTTGACCAGTACGAAGAATATTCGAATGACGAAAACGGAAAGCCTTTGGTGACTCTGAAAGGAAAAAGTAATTACATGTGCAAAGCTCGGTATGAGCTCCGAGGCGGCGCGCTGGAAAACTGCGAGAACGGTTTTTGTGCTGGTGATATATGTTCTATTGATTACGATTCTGGTAAAAAAATAATGTACAAAAAACGGAACTGCAAAGAATGTGTGCAGGAATGTCCTTGTAAGGATTGCAATTACAAAGCTGCTATGAGAGCGTTTAAGCTGTCCGATATCGGAAACACAAATTTTACACTACTTCAAATGGGGATTACGAACGGGCGGGAATCCAGGCCCGACTGTCTTATTGTCGATGAATCCGATTACATAGAACCTTTTATAAGAATGTTTAGGACCGTGACAATACCTGAGTACTGGGATTTCGACGATTGGGATGCTCACCTTGCTTGCCTCGATGATTTGGTAAAGCGGCTTCGATATGACTTAGGGCATATGGACGCAAGCCTTGACAACATTAGAAAGAAAAAATACTTAGAGGGTCAGGTATACAAGATAAGAGCGTTACTCAATGACTTTGCCAGTCATCAAGAAAAGTGGATAGTAAAACACAATAATGAAAAATCAACGACTTATGAACCCGTCTCTATAAGCAGATTTATCGAAGATGCACTTAAAACAGACGAGCGAATTGTTATTCTAATGTCTGCAACGCCTGAAAAACTCGAAGGGTGGGAATTTTTAGAGGTTAAGAGTCCTTTTCCTGCAGACATAAGACCGATAAAGCATATTCCGGTAGGTTCGTTAAGTCTAAAAAACCGCGCCGAGACAATACCAAAACTGGCTGAGTTCTTGCGTCGGGGAAATTTCCGATGGCTAATGCCAGGAAAAACGATTGTCCATGTTCCGTCCTATGCTGTAGCGTCTGAGTTGGGGCAGGAAATTGTAAGACAAAGCAGGGGACTTGTTGTGCCGATTGTCCAGACCAGAGATTGCAGCGAGGACAGTATAGAAGGCGCGACTCTGAGAAAAGACGTAATAGAAAAATTTAAGAATTCGCCCGAACCTTGGCAGATTTTAATTGCCGTGAACATGGGGCGAGGCATTGATTTACCAGAACTTAATATAAAAAATAATATTATAACGTTCCTGAAAAGACCGAATCCCACAGACCCGCTAGTAAAAGCGAAAATGCATTATCTAGGCGGTGATTGGTCGTTTACCGAGTGCGGAAACGATCTAATGCAGCAGTACGGAAGGATTAACAGGAATAATGAAAAGATCACTAACACAATTATTACAGAGCCGGAATTCGAAAAGTTTATAAGGTTACACAGCGATAAATTAAGAGAGTGGTTCTTAGAAGCCATCGTAAAGGGGGAAAACAAATAATGCGAACAGTGGGAGAAATAGAGTATTGCAACGCAAATACTAAAAAAGTGATTGTTAACGTTCCGGTTTACGGACGGGTCGAATGTATAACCGATGAAGCAGACAATGTTTTTAATACACTTGTAAAAAGTGAGCTTCCGATGTTCGGAGTAATCGAGATATTGCCGGAAGAGGCGTATTTCATCAGGTTTCTTGACCGAAAAGACGTCCGGCTTGCCGTCAAGGGCAACGATAATATGAATATATGCGATTTCTGTAATCGAAATTGCGTGACTGGTTCAAAATGTCTTTTCGAATGGAACGGGCTTTTTGATCTCGAAGAGGGGATCAAGGGGTATTGCTAATGATTTTTGAAACGCTCGGTATACTCGGTGTAATGTTGGGTATGCTCGGTGCCGTGTACGTTGCACTTGATAAATGTATATATGCGAACTGTATATGGCTAATCGGCAACTTATTTTTAATAGTGGACGCGTTTTCGTTTGGCAATTACAAGAGCATTTTCATGTTTGCCGTTTACGAAATTGTGTCACTTGTGTGGGTTGTGAGATATTTAAAAATTAATAAAAGATATCCGTTTAAAGTCGGATAATCTTTTTATAGTTTAACCACGTACATAGTAAATAAATTATTTGTTTAAAGTTCTAAGATTTTTGGGGGAAAATCAGTGAACATTAAAGAAGCAAGCGTTGAACAATCTAAAGTATTTCTGTGTCGGTTTAATATCGGAACGTCACTGAATAAGGTAAGGTTCCACTACAGGAATTATATTGAAAACAGAAACGAAAACGACCAACTGATTCTCAACAGAAAGAACGAACGCGCCGGGATCAAATACCGCGATGTCCGGCCCGTAATGAAGAAGCGCATAATATACATTTTCGGCGGAGAATGTGCGATTTGTGGGAATCCTGAAAATCTGGAAATTCACCACATAATACCACGCGCGGAAGGCGGGACAAATGATATTGCAAACCTTCTGCCACTCTGCCATGAATGCCACTGCGCTATTCACAAAACGAAAGAGATAAGCGGAAAGAAAACATACGAAGAACGCTTTGAAAATGTTCTTAATCAGAACGTAGAATTCTGTAATTGCCTAGTAGGTGCTGAAAATGCTTAATCAGATGCAAATAAGAGAACATTACAAAAGAAAAGAAGTCCTTGAGGCAATTACAAGGATTTCAACAGACGGAGAATTTAGCAGGGCTGGAATGAAGTTCACTCCTAACGCTTACGTGGATAGGGAAACCGGCGAAGTGAAAGACTCCATGGACTGGTACAACCTGCGCCCCGGAAACAGAAAAGCAAAGAAAAAAATTGATATGTCAAAGACCAAAGATTATATCAATGCGGTGACTGAGTGCAGGACGTTGTATTGGACACTAAATGTTTTCGACAAAGAAATATACGAAGTCGATTATAGGCAAGTGGACAAAGCAGAAGGACCTATGTTAAGCCGTGCTCATACGGTAGGGTACACACTTGGAATTGACATAGACAAAGAACATGGTTGTGATATTCATTCTCCTGCAGTCAAGCAGGCAGTCGAGGACATGGCGCAATACTTCACAAACCTTCTCCGTGAATACTTACCAAATTCCGTTTATGTTCTGTATAGCGGCGGCGGAATATATGTAATGATACATCATAAATCATTTGAAAAATATTTTGATAGGTTCAAAGATTCGGAAGAATGGGATATGATGTTACTCACCTTCTTAGATGCCTTTGATTGCTTCATAGGAGACATGCGAGAGGCGTTCTTTAAGGAGTTTCCGCAACATAAGGGAAAAGTTAAGCCAGACCAGTTGAATGGCTCCCAGAGGGTCTTTAAGACCTTATACAGTGTGCATAAGAGTCTGGATTATGCTGTAGTCCCTTTGGACGTGGACAACATCAAGATAGACTTCGAAGAGGCGACAATACCATTGTCAAGCTCTGTAATTGCCAAAGGAAAGGAGTGGTACACTAAATACGACGATGGAACCGAGTTTCTGAACAAAGTCTTTAAGCCTTATCTCGAAAATTCATACGAAAGTAGAAGATCTGCAATAGGCAGGATGGATGGAAGAGAAGTCGAAATATCCGAAACTCCAATTGGTTACGAAAATTGGGCACCCTGCATGAAGAACTTGTTTGAGCTTGAAGAGTGTGGAGAAGGGGCAACCCGTGCTTTAGCGGTGTTCTGTTCATACTTAGGGCAAATGGGGATAGAAGAAGAAGAAGCTTATCAGTGGTTTAACCTACTTGCTGACAGATGGAACGCAAGAAAGAGCAATTTATTTGAGAGTTATTATAGAAGTATGAAGGTTCCGACTTGTGAGAGGCTGAACGCTATTGATAATGTGGGATTTCCGAAAGGGGTTTCTTTAAGGAGCTTATGCGTCTGCAGTCCGGACGAAAGGTGCAGGAAAGTGCCGTCACCGCTTTATTATTCCGATGCAATTGCAGAGAAAAAACGACAGGAAAGTAAAGCGGATAGGCATATTGATTATAAACCAGTTATAAACATTCGAAAGAAAAATAATTGAGGTTGTTAAACTTGGATATTGCAGAATGGCAAAAGGAAATACACAAAAATGCTGTAAATCATGGATGGTGGGATACGAATGTTAGTATTCCTCAGTTGTTGTGTCTGGTTCACGCGGAAGTATCCGAAGTTCTGGAAGCGTACAGGAAGTACGAAGACGAACACATGAAAGAAGAACTCGCAGACGTTGTAATAAGAGTTATGGACATGTGCGAGGCTTACGGGATCGACCTTGAAGAAGAAATAAGAAAGAAACACGAAATAAATAAAGGTAGACCTTACAGACATGGTAACAAAAGGTGTTGAGAGTGGTCAAAGTAAAAAATAGCGAATGTTTTTCATGGAGCAGGAAACGAGGAAAAGATTTTGTGAGAAATGAGCTTGACAATTACAGAGAGCAGAGAGCAAACAACAAAGCAAATAAATTTAGTATGTAAAGGCATTGCTAAGTTCTTGCTTGCAAAGAAAAGAAATGGTTAAGTTTCAGGGATTTGATAGATTGAAACAATTTCACGTTGATAGTGGGCAGATTGGTGGAACCATTCAGGTTATCATGCAATCTAATTTTATTTTTACTGTAGTAAATTCTATCGGGATTTGGACGATAGTCTACCATGATTATTTAAAAGTTTTTGTAAATTGAAGTACAAATAACTTTTTTTAAAAACGGTTTTAAGGGGAATCCCCTTAGTTTTCATTTGTTGCTTTTTTCAATGTGTCTTTTGCGTGGTCTATTTTGGCTAATCTAATATAATGTTCTGTGGTTAGTTCTTCACATCTTTTGTTTAGTGTGTCAATTGCCTTCTTTATTTTGTCTTCCCATGTGATTTTTAAAGCGCGTTCAAACACGTTTGGTTTGTGAACAGTTAAATTATACAGATCGCCGTAAGTGTATACATATGTACTTTCCGCGTCGTCAAATACCTGTATTCTCACCCGAACGTCTCCAACATCATCTACATATTTTACAACTTTAAACGGATTCATGTAATTGCCTCTCTTCAGATCGGTTCTGTCAATTTGCTGTAAGTCCATAGTAATGCAATCGGAATAAAGATTAGCGTACTTAAAATCTCTTTGATCATTTCTTTTCCTCCGTCAGATATTCGATTGAATCAGTTGGATGATGACAATAAGATATCTTTTCTCCGTCCAGTTTTATTTTAAGGTAAGCTCCCGTAGCTCCGGTTATCCTGCCTTCTTTTCCTTTGTATCGTACTCTTCCGTTTAGTTTCGCAGGAACGTTGTAATATTTTCTTATGTATTCGATGCTGTTGTACATATTTTTCCCTCAATATGCTTTTCTATTTTTCATAAAATATTTAAACTGTTCTTTTGCGCTCTTATACCACTCGGAAACCTGCTTTGTAATTGCAGTCGAACACCCAGCTACACCGGCCCGCAATAATACAAAGCTGTTTTTTAATTACTGTTCGTTTGATTCATTTTGTATTGCTTCTCTGAATTTCTTGTAGTCTGCCAGCCTGGTATAATCTGGAATTGTCACACCCCAAAGTATTGCGACAATTACAAAGCAGTACAGGCCCCTTAAGACCAATCCGCTTGTAAGATATCCTATACTGAGCCCCGACAGAACGCCGAGCATTAGAGTTCTTAAGCTTATGTTTGTTTGTAAGTCCTCTTTTAGTGCTTTATAGTATTTGTTGTTCAACTTCCCCCACTCCTGTTTATTAATTACTCATCCCCACGAAAAAACTGTAATATCATACCATTCTGTTATATCAGTTAATTTTCTGTGAAATGTTTCTCCGGTCTCCGTATTTTCAATGCAAATTGTTTTTAAGTACGGCTCTGCTTCATGTAGCTGTTTACTGTCTTCTGTGTTTAGCCGTCTTACCGTGTTGCTTTTCTTCCCTGTTTTCTCTTTTTCGAACATTGCAGGAACGCTCTTGAATATTATTGTTTCCCAATCGTTTGATAGTTTCATATTATCGCCTTCTGTTCAATTGCTTCTTGCATTTCTCCCTCTGATGGCGTGCTGTAATGCTCCTGTATCACTGCTATTGTATCGCCTGTCAGTTTGGCAACCTCTTCAACTCTCCATCCTGCGCGCTGACAGAACTTGATACAAGTCGCTCTGAGCGCGTGAAATGGTCTTCTTGGTATTTGTGCCTTATCGCAATATTCCTGAAGCCTTCTATGGCACGTCCGCCCAGAGTAAGTTATCAGGAAAGGAGATTTATTCGCTTTGTCCCTGGAATTGACAAGCAACTTAATTAATCTCATCATTTCCCTGGATAAAGGTACTTCGTGTATCCGGTTCTTTTTGTGTTCCGTGAATTTTAGTTTCCCTGTTCCGTTCGGCAATTCCGAGATATCAGATATTCTTATTCCCGTGTTTTTCTTCGGGCTGTGTCCTATGTCTTCCCTGCGGATACCTGTGGAGATTGCCAGCTTGAATAAAACTTCGTCTTCGAGATTGTCAATTACCTCTTGAAGCTTTTTCCATTCCGTTTCTGAAAGTGCCTTTTCTCCGGTTGTGTATCGTGTTCTTTTTTGAAGCATGTTTTCACCTTATGTTCCATGTTTTGTAAATGCCGTGTCTATGGATATTTATGGTGTCTCCGCATCCGGTTGAATAATTATTTAAATTTACTTTGTGTATCGTGGCGGTTCGGTGTGTCTGTCTGGCATAACGTATTGCACACCCAAAAGCGTTTTTTTTCGACACGAAAGTGTGATCTTGCGATTCGTTGTTTGTTTCGTCGCGTGTGGTGTACACGATGTACCCAATTTTCACGTTGCGTCGGAATGATTTGTTTGGTCTGTGATTTTTATTGTGGGTGTTTTCAGTTGATTTGCTCCTTAAATTTCCGAATATTGAATTTAAGATCCCCATTGTTTCCTCCAACTTTCCAAATTTATTTTCTATAAACAGTAAATTCCTACTTTACAATAATATAGGACATCAAAGGTTAAATACTTTTCGTCTTTATATAGGAAGAATCAAAAAAGAAAAGAAATTAGAAAAAATGTCCTTAATTATGGGAAGTAGGAAGTCCGATTTCCCATAGTAATTTTACATGTACACAAAAAAGAAAAAGAGAAAATGGTTTATCTGTAATATACGAGATATTGCGGCTGTCCGTCTGAGAAAAAAGACACGATTCTAGCGAACTTTCCTTCCTTTCGAAGCTGCGCGGCGGTGTTCTTCGCCTTTCCCTTGTTCATCATGTCACGGCTTGGGTACAGTTTATATCTCTTGCCATCGAATGTTTTAGTTGCTGGAACATAACTCACCTAATCACCTCCTATATTAGTATTGTATCCTAAACTATTTAAGTGTGTGCAATTACTTAGCTTCAATCGGCGGCCTTAACTCCTTGATCCTCGCATTAATCTCCTTAACCCTGTTCCCGATTGAAGCCATTTTACTGTGAAATTCGTCTTTCATCTTGATATACTCTTTTGCCGTTTTTTGATAATCCTTTTCGAGTTTCCGTTTTTCTTCTTCGAGCTTTACCATTTCTTCGCTTGCTATTTTATTTCCTTCTTTTCATTACATCGGTGCTCTTAATTGCTTTCAAGGAAAAACTAAACTTCTTCCCTGGAAACCTTTTCTTTATCGCTTCCTTAAGCTTCGTAACGCCCGTACTATTCAACGGGTTCTTATTGTCATAGAACATTCTGTAATTTTTACGGGTAATCTCGAACATTCGCCTAACCCGCGTCTTTCCTGATATTGCCGTGAGTTGGTATCTCGTACATATTCCTCCTTGTTTTTTCGTTTTATATTTTAACCCACTGCATACCTTCTTCTTTGTAGTATACCTTTCTGCCTAATTTCTTTGCAACTGCGATTGCCGCTTTTATTGTAGTTGGTCTATCAACGTTTTTAAGTTTGTCTTTGTTTTCCTTATACATTTTTTGCACGTCCTTAACAAACTCCTTTCCACCGCAGCCGAGGCGGTTTTCTACCCGGTATAGCTTAGTCGGGGTTGGGTTTGAATTTGCTATTGGTGATTTGCTTCTTGCCATATGTAATCCTCCAAAATTGTTTCTATAATATGATATGGTTTTCAAAATATTTAAGGGTGATGTATACCACATGTTAGTATTTTCTTTGCAATTGCCTTGATTACTGAAACTGTAACGGAATTTCCTAAACATTTGTAACGATTCGAGTCTGTGATTCCTTCCGTCCATCCATCTGGATATCCCTGCAGTCTTTCGCATTCCCCTGTTTTGTGGGACTCCAAAATCTTTTGAGTTAAGCACCTGCCATTCGACATCATACCCGAGTTCATCCAGCGTAAGGAGGATGACCGCGAAAGTTCTTCCTTTGTCATGGTTGAGTAATCCTTTAACATTTTCAAGGAATAGTATTTTAGGTCTTTTGTCTCTGGCAATTTCAAAGAATAAGGTTCCTCTTGCGTCTTTAAATCCTGCTCTGTTTCCTGCAATACTAAATGCTTGGCATGGGAATCCTCCACACAAGACATCCATTGAAGCAACGTCGCCTGTTCGTATTGTAGTGATATCGCCACTTGGCATCTCTCCAAAGTTTTTATTGTATATCGCAATTGCGTTCTTTTCTATTTCAGATGAAAATACACATTCTGTTTTAATGTTTAGCTCTTCTGCCGCTTGTATTATTCCGAGTCTAAACCCCCCTATTCCAGCAAACAAGTCAGCGAATTTGATAGATGATATGTGTTTATCCCCCTAAAATAATTATTTTGTATAGTTATTGGTTTCAATGTTTATAAGACTTGTTATCGTCGGCCAAGCAAACTTTTAAATACAATGCTGACTATCTTAAAATAATTAATTGACTAAGTTATGGGGGAATTGATATAGACGAAGACACAATAAACTCTGCTTTTCCAAGCCCGGCAGATTTGATTGCCGGCCGGATTAAATATGCTGCACGAGAAATTGCAAAGCTAAACGCTGAAATTGCACTTCACGAAAGTGAACTTAAGATCTTGCTTGAAAACAAACAGACAATTGAAGCAAGGCTTGAAGGATATAAGTACGCACTAGGAAGACTGTGAGGCAATTACATGGGCATAGAGTACAAATGCATTAACATGGAAAAGAAAGAAGAAAGCTGCCCGGGTAAAACGGCAATTTCTTTTTTCTGTAAATTGAAGGGGAAACAGATAAGGACATGTTCAGGATGTAAGAAGAAAACAATTGAATGATTTTCTCTTTCTAAGTTAATTTTTTATAGGATGTTGCACATATTATAACTACTCATTATAAACAGGGGGAATAACAAACAATGATTGACTTAACAAATGCTGACGGCATATCGTCTACGGCAATTACAGAGTCTTTACCTATGGTCCGGAACACGGACGGTTTTAAGACAGAATGGAACCGGAACAAAATAATTGATATGATTCTGAAAGAAACAAAACTATGCGAGATATTCTACAGCAAACCATCTGCTACATATGAAGAAGCGGCGGCAATTGCAAAGGAAACAGAAAGTATAGTCCTGAAAATGAGAAGAGATTTTTTATCAGGCCCGTTAATCCGTGAAATTGTCAACACCGTACTTATTGACAGAGGACACACCGAATGGCGTAACTGTATGACCAGAGTAGGCGTTTCGGTTCATGACGCTTTCCAGATTGATTCAGGATACGGCTTTGAGGCGAAGGACAACGCGAACCAGCTAGACAACGCGGAAACAAGCCATAAGAGGAAGGCAGACAAACTTTCAAAGGAGCAGAATCTTCTATTAATTCCTTCCGAAGCATCGGAGCTCCACTCAAACGGTGATCTTCATATCCATGACCTTGAATACTTCGGTACACGTCCTTTCTGCCAGGACTGGGACCTAAGATATTTCCTCTATTATGGTCTTATGCCTGATGGAGTCGGGAAACAGTCAAGCATTGCAGGACCAGCAAAGAAGGCAGAGGTAGCTTTCCTACACGCGGTAAAGGCAATGGGCAGCGCACAGACAAACTTTGCAGGCGGGCAGGGATTCTATAACTTCCTTACGTTCATATCTCCGTATCTCGTAGGGAAAGACGAAGAAGAGATCGAACAGCTTATGCAGATGTTTGTTTATGAAATGATGCAAATGATGTGTGCAAGAGGAGGCCAGACCGTTTTCAGTTCAGTTCAGCTTTCGCCAGGAGTCCCGAAGTTGTGGAGAGATAAACCAATCGTCGCAAAAGGGCATGTTTACGATGGCGTTCAATATCCAGTAAAATGCACTTACGGAAAGCTTGAAAGAGAAGTCAGGCTTGCATTCAAGGCACTTATGAACGTGATGCTTAAAGGGGACCATGAAGGAAAGCCTTTCTTTTTCCCGAAACCCGAAATAAGCATAGAACCTGATTTCATGCAGGAAGATGAACTATTCAATGCAATGAATCCGGATGTACCGTCTTATGCAGATCTCTACAAAATGTCCTTCGAGCTTGCTGCTAAGTTCGGGACACCTTACTTTGATAACCAATTACCTGCTTATCGTGGCGCGGGTGACGGGATTTCATGCTATCAATGCTGTGCTTACCAGTTCTCAGCTAATCCGACAGATGACAAAGACTTTGATGATAAACTGTATTTCAGGAATGGGAAACATTTCTCTATGGGGTCGTGGATGGTTTTATCTCTGAACTGTCCTAGAGCAGCATACAAAGCAGAGCACGATGACAAGAAACTCTTTGAAGAATTAAAATCTCTAATGTGCAGTGCAATTACAGTGTTCAAAACTAAACGCGAATGGATGAATAGGCTTATAGCTGCAAACAGAATTCCTTTTGCAAGTCAGAGACCGAAAGACCCGAATACCGGAAAACCAGGAGAAATTGCAGTCGATTTCGATGCGCTGGTTTACACAATTGGAGTAATCGGCATTAATGAAATGGTCCAGTACCACACAGGAAGCCAGATACACGAATCACCGGAAGCTTACAAGCTTGCTATCAGGGCAATGCTTGAAATGAAAATGTACGCACAGGAATTGTCAAAAAAGTATAACATGGAAATTGCACTCGCCCGGACACCCGCAGAAACAACGGCTCAGAGGTTTGCAGTGTCGGACTTGATGCACGAAGAGTACAGAGAGAAGGCAATAACCGTGATTAAGGGGGATGTTAAGCAAGCACTTGAAAACATTTCAGAAACAAAAGACTTACCGGTTTACTATACAAACGGAACGCACTTAGCACCTAACGCGAGTGTGACAATTACAGAGAGGATACAGAAAGAGCAGATATTTTTCCCGATAGTAGACGGGGGAAACATCATGCATATCTGGATGGGGGAGAAAGTGCCTGATCCGGACGGATTAATGGATTTCGGTATGAGAATTGCAAAGAATACTCAGGTTGGGTATTTTGCCTTTACTCGGGACATGACAATGTGCCTTGATGAAGGGTATATGTCGAACGGACTGCAGGAGAAATGCCCGAAATGTGGATCTGAAAACGTCCAGCACCTTTCAAGGATTACGGGATATTTACAGAATGTGGAAGGATGGAACGCAGGAAAGAGACAGGAGCTTAAGGATAGGCAGAGGTATGATGTAGCATGATAAACTTAACATGCTGCATATGTGGAGGATGTACGGGGCTTATATGCCTCGCTATTATCCACTTGCTAAATAAAAAATTGAAGGAAGAATATGACAGAGCAATATAAAATTAAATGCAGTCATTCAATCCGTGGAAAATGCATTTTTGACGGGATAACTAAGTGTTTTGGCAATTACAAAGAGTGTATTCACGATAAAAACAGAAAAAACTAACCTTTTTCTTTTCTATTCCCATGTAATCGCGTATAAGCCGTTTCTAAGCGCGTACATTCAATTTTCTTTCTTTTTCCATACAAACACTCTAACCTAATTATGAACGCTTGTTATACACGCTTATAATAAACCAGAAAAAAGAGAGAATTTTAATTTTGAGTAAAGTAAGCAAAAAAGTAAAAAAATAAGAATTTATTTCTTTCGTCTTGATACGTATAGATCATAGACGTTTACCGCGCCATTAAACCTTTTAATTATTCTTGCATTGTGCCCTAGTTTTCTTGCTCGTTCAGCTTTATCGGATATAAGCCGTTTGTTTTGGGATGAAAATTCTAAATCGAAATACACCCCGTTAAACGTTCTAGTTGCTATATAATCACCTCACTTTGCATACTGTTTGGCTTTTGCCGTAAAGTTCTTTCTAAGCTGTACCGCGAATTTTTCAGCGTCCTTTCGCATGTCAAACGTTAATGTCTGACTCCCGACTGTTTCATACTTCCCGTTCGGGTATATAACCTGAATATACCCGTGTGTTCGATACTTACCGGCCGGTGTTTTAGTAACCGTGGTTTTTGTTTCGTATTTGTAACCTGTTTTTTTGTTCTTGAAAACTGCTATAATTACCACTTCCTATATTTTGTCTTTGTATATTAATTGTATCTTATCATTTATAAGGTTAACTGAAAAAATTAAATTTTTTGAGTCATTGATTCATCAATTGGTACTTTTCTTATTCCATCATCGCCGTTATACGTCGGTTCTCCTTTTATTACCATCGTCTGCTTATTTATTTTTATTACGGTGCCTTCGAATCTATAAAATTTATTGTACACACGGTCACCCACTTTGAATTTTCCTTTTAATGACTCATAGTATTTATCCGCTAACGCTTTTTTAGTCTCTGGTTCTTTAGCGTTTTTGCCTATATGTGACCATCTGTTTCCGGCAGTACCATACATCGGAACAGTTATTTTCCATCCTTTCGGGTAATATCCGGGAACTTCTTCTTCCAGCTCACCGACTAAACTTTTAGCGTTTATCGTAACCACTTTAGCCGGAACCTTGAATTTTCTGTAATTGTTAGTCCAGTACAGTATCACCCTATCGCCGATATTAACCCCGTAAGACGTTTTAACGGCGTTCACTTCGGCCTTTTTGTTGCTTCTCTGTATCGCCAGCTTAATTTGTTTTTCTGCGTACTTAACATCTTCATATGATTTGTTTCTTATTGCGTTGGCTCTTGAACGTTTTCTATCAAAGTTTTCATATCCAGCAGGGCCGACGACCATTTGAGAAGGAGCGGTCATTCTTGCTTTACTTTCCGCTAAATACGATTCGTATATTGCTTTTCTGTAGTTAGCGAGTGCCTTTAATACTTCGGCTGGTGCTCCTTTAGGAAATTCTTTTTGTACAATTTTTTCCATTCTATCAACAGTCGCATTAAATTCTTTGTTTATATCTACATCATAGAATGAGTAACTGTTGTATATCTGTATGTCTCTGCTTGTAAATGGGCTATTTTTCATGTACACTTTCGAGTCCATGTTTGATAGTTTTGTTACCGTGACGTGCCTTTTGTTCTGCAGTTTCTTTGTGTCTCTGCCCTTAATCGGTTTCTTCCCTCCCAGCATACTTAACGCTTTTGCGCTTGCGAGGTTTGTTTTCTTTTTCGGTTTCTCGATCTTCTTTGTAATTGCCACATGTTTTGCTTTCATTCCGGTTTTTGCTTTTCTTCCTGCAAGCGTGTCGGTGTTCTTAAGGCTAGCTGCAGACAAATTAAACGGTTTGGTTTTTGTCTTTACTTCCTTCTTCCCTGCACCCTTTGTGTCAATTCCCTTATAGTCCAGCTTATGCGGTTGTCTCCTCCACTCCTTCAAACTGCTTGTAACCTTTCCTGTGCGTTTCCTATCATTAGCAAGAGAATACTTAACCCAGTTTCCCTTACCTTTATGCAGGTACTTTACATTATCCTGTATACTACCATACTTTTTTATGATAGCGGATAAAGCTTGTTTAGCAGATTGAGAACGGGTGACTTTTTCACCCGTCTTTGCTCTGGTTTTTATCAATCTACCGGAAACAAGCCCGATTATTCCGGTTTTCTGTTTCATGTTTACCTCTTAACAGAACTTCTTATTTTCGACCCACGTTTCATATATTTAGCGTGATTCGCTTCATGCCTTCTCGTATCAGCGTTCTTGTACCTTCCTTTGTCCTGATCCGCACGTATTTTTGCAACCCGATTTGCCCTTCTCTGCAAGTGGTCTGTTATCCCGGTATAATCCGAAACGAATTCCTTCCTATCGGGGTTGCTTTTCAGGTCGAATGTTGCTGGCTTCGGTCCAGTTGGCGCCTTAACTTCCGGAGCGCGTTCAGCTATACTAAGCTTATCTCGGTTTACGCGCTTTGTTTTCTTCTTCGCTTGAACCGGTTTGCTTATGGTCTTTGTAATTGCCTTCCTCTGTGTCTTCGGCTGTCCTTTCGCTTTCCGTCCGGTTGGTTTGGAAGGGGATTTCAGAGATTTAACAGAAAAAGATTTTTTACCAGTCTTAACCGGCTTAGTATCCTTCCCCACATAATCTAACTTATGCGGAGCTTCGCGCCACTTCTTAATATCCGTGGTAGTTTTCCCCGTTCTCTTTCTATCATTTTCAATCGAGTACTTAACCCAATTGCCCGAACCTTTGTGCATATATTTCGCAGACTGGCTTATCTCCCCGTATTTCTTTACAATGGCAGTATAAGCCTGCCCCGCCGTTTGTGTGCGCGTAAGGGAACCCTTAGACACTTTGCGAGCTATTATAACCCGCCCCGAATACAGCCCTTTCATATCATTATCACCATCATATAATATGTCATTCAATGGTATTAAATATTTGCACTTCGTATAAATAATTAACTTAGAAAGTCTTATATGCTTGAAGTGTGTTATACTGTGTACAGAAAATTAATTTAGGGGGATAAACGAAATGGTAAAAGTATTTTCAACTTCTGTATGCCCGAAATGCAGGAGATTAAAAGCATTTCTGGAAAACAAAGGAATTGCGTTCGAAAGCCTGAACATGGATACCGCCGAGGGAATGACGGAATTGTTTATGCTCGGAATTGTCGCACTCGAAGCGCCTGTGCTGGTGAGTGGCAACAACGCGATGTATTCAAACGATCTGTTCAAAGGAACTGAAATTCAGGAGGAAAAGATTTTAAACTTCCTGAATTAATCTTTTTTGGGGGGAAAGTAAATGGAATGCGAGGACTGCAATAACGAACTTACAATTATAAACGGTATATCCGATTCTTATTTTTACTGCTTCTGTTGCGGGAACGTGCAGAATATTCCTGTTACAACTCAGATAAACTCAGAAAGCCAGCTTGTAACAATCACAGCATAACTTTATATACTTCTTTAGCGTTCTATTAAGCGGGGGAATAAACAAATGTACGGACTTGTAAAATTCGGATTTTGCTTTGTAATTGTCGCTGGACTTGTACTGCTTTCGTACTGTGCAATTGCCTGAAGGTATGTGAAACGGACTTCGTTAAAACATGGTTCGTGTCGACAATAACCATTGGGATTGCAATAACAAGCACACTGGTAGTGATACAGTGAAAGAACAGATAATAGCTTTTATAACTTTTATGCTTTTCGCAATGGTGAACAATTGTTAAAAAAAAGGTTCGGGACAATTCCCGAGTTACCTTGTTTTTGATTTTCGTTTTGTAGATCGTTTTTTAGTAGTTGTTTTTCTTTTCGTAGTTGGTTTTCTTTTCTGTGTGACAGTTTCACCGAAAAAACTGTCCATGTTTCCGAGAACGTTTTTAATTATCCTGTGTGCTCTTTTGTCTGTCAATTCCTGAACGTTGTCAGTAGATTGCGGTTTCCGTTTGTTTTTGAATGGGAAAATAACCTTTTTACGTGGAACTTCAATCTTTCTTGATATACTTCGTTCCTTTGTTTTCGGGGTTGTTTTATTAAACACTTTCTTAGTTGGTGGTTTGATATCCTGCTTAGCGTCTGGTTTAATGTCTGTCTTTGTGCTCGTTTTAGAGCCTTTTTTAGTGTCATTTGTTACATTAAACATCTTCGCAGGCTCTACTGCACCATCCATTGTTTTTACATCTGTTATAGCTTCGTTTTGAACAAATGGTACATATGCCTGCGGTACAACCAAACGCGGAACCGATACAATAACCGGCAAAGGTATTGCGTCGGTTTTCGTCTTTATTTTTGGTATAATTTCCGTTTTCGTTTTCTGCAAAACTTTCAGTACATTTTTGGTTTTTGTTATCGCCTTTGTACTCTGTGTCTGTTTTTTCTTTGCTATCTTGACTTTTTTCACCGAAAGCTCTTCTTTTCCCAATTGCATTATTTTAATGTCACGTTTCACCTTTTCTAATTTCGTTACGTCTGTGATTTCTTCCACTGTTTCGGTTTGTTTTCTTTTTGCTGCGTTCTTCTGTGCTTGGGTCATCTTATGTTTTGGCTCTACGTGTTTTCTACCTGCTGCTTTACTTTTTATTTCTACTTTTGGTTTTTCTTTAAGTTTAAATTCATGTGCTTTCATTTTTTCTCTTGCGATACTGGCTTTCTGCGAAGCTTTAAACTGATCGATCTTTGTTTCTATTCTGGGCTTTGTAATTGTCGATAAATCCCACACTTCTACAGGTTCCATTTTCGATAATGTTTCTAATACAGTTTCGGATTTATTCAACATTATCAATTTTTGTCCATTGCCCGTCGATACTTCCCTTTCAGATCCACCCGACGTCGTTTCTTTTTTAACCGACTGTTTCACTGCTTGTATTTCTTTTAATACCAAATTCCCGTTTGCATCTTCGACAAGTTCAAAGCTTGGCTTTTCGCTTGCTTTTTTTGCCGCTATTTTATCCCATCTATCAACTGCTCGCTTTCCTGCTTCTGACCCGCCTATTTTAACCTGCGCGGATTCATCTTTCATCATTTTATTTATGTTTATGTTAGTTTTAGCATATGCGTCAGTTGCTTTAACTTTCTGTATGCCTTCAAGTGTTTTAACTTTCGCTTTACCTGGTATTCTACCTGCCCGATTCATAACAACTAGATTCGTAACGAATCTAACCGGGTCATCTTCAAACGACTGAACGACTATACCAGCACCAACCGGCACAGACGGTAATATAGTTCTAGGTGCCTGAACGTACCTTTCTGCACCATACGCGACCTGTCCTGCCATGTTTCCGATATCCGTGATATCGTACAACCCCTTTACAACCGACCCAACAACAGGTATATTTTCGGTTGTTTGTGTTGCTTCAACTGCATGTGTTTTCTTTTTCAACCATGTTGAAAGATCTTTTCCAGAGTGATCTATAGCTTTTGCGATATTCGAATGCTTAAACTCCTTTGTAGTGCTGAATCGCTCAACTGCTTCCCGTTGTTTGCTTGTAAGTTCTCTTCCTGCCGCAATCGACTTTCCAGCTCCATAAAGGTTTTTAGCATAAGACACGATGTTTTGTTTATTCGCTTTGGTATTGCCAAAACTTTTCACTTTGTTTATAATACTCCGTGACTGATTTACTCGTTTCCCTGTCTGTGCAATTGTCACGTTCCCTGCAGAATCACGCGAAAAGAAATTAGTAGTCTGTCTTTTCGCTTCTTCAAGCTTCCTGCTTTGCTCTACTGCAGCAGCCCGTTTTGCTTCCTGCTCTCTTGCATATCTGGACCCTGACGAATTCCCGACTATGTTTCCTTTCGCATCCCTTGAAGCGGTATGTTTCGCGGCGTATCCACTAGCGGCATCCGATAAACTTACATGCGTTTTCCCGCTACTATCGACATACGCCATACTCTCACCTTTTTGATACGCTTATTCTTGCGGAAGGCGCGTTTTCTTTTATGAGTTTCACTGCTTTTGCCTTAGTTGCGGCATCCTTCGCGGAATATTTCAGTGAGCCGGTGAAACCATATCCACCGCCTCTCTTTGTAATTGTCCCAAGTGTAGCATTACTCACTTTAATTTTCTTCTTTGCAATTACAGCGTCCCGCTTCGATTTGAACGGGCCATAATTAAACCTAACGGTAATCAGATACATATTTTCTATACCTCCAAATAAGTTTATACTATAATAATATTAGGCAGTTAAACTATAAGTAACTTTTTACAAAAAATAAAAAGAAGAAGTTAGAACTGGCCTAACGCCATTTCAACATCTTCCGAAAAATCCGGTTCGTCGTCATCCATGGTAAAGAACGTGTTTTCCCTCTGTTGAATAATTGGGAAGAACATATACAACAACGATGTCAACCACGCAGGAAGCATCAGCGTATAATACATTAGCTTAATACAAAGATGTCTAAGGTCTGATGTTTCCCACACTTCGCCCACATTTACGATTGTTGTTGCGTCCATCGCGCTTGTTATCGCGTCCGCAGTAACCCCAATTGCATATACAAGGAATGTTGAAAGAAAAATTCCGACTATCATCAAGAACAAATATTCAATGTACAATTGTGCTGGTAGATCGGTTCCCTTCGAACGTTCAAACGCATATAGAATCAAACCGATAATCACAAAGAACGGTGACGCTTTCCACATATCGAACATCATTTCTAAAGCGTCTTTTGTGTCCTGTGATACCATGTCATCGTTAATCATATCGTTAAATCCCTGTATCGGAATATTGTATGAGCTAGACAATACAACATACATCAAGCCAAAAAATAAAAACGCAAGTCCGATAGTTAAAATAACCATTGAACCTGCCGTTTCATCAGATCTAAAATCTTTCATACGCGATCCTCCTTTAATTTCTATCCCTTCCAAGCATGTATAGGTTAGCCGCGAATGATAGTATAATCATCAGTATGATAAATGTCTTGTACTGTTCTGGAATGAAACCTATGATTATACAACCGACTATCATGCTTACTACAACTGGAATTGTCATAAACTCCTGTCTCTTCCACATTAACCCGAACGGAAGCAGGAAGAGAATTACATATACAGATTTCCCCATGAGTTCTTCAAATGGGTTCATGCTGTTGCTAAGAAGCCCTTCCCAGTCTCCATTTTCAAGGTTTTCAGTCAAATTGATATATTCAGTTTCGCTGAATTGTCCTACCGTCGTATTTGCAAGCACTCTCGGGACAGTTCCTCGCATAAACAGTGTTGAACTATTCCCCGTCGCACTTTCAACAAACACAGATACATTATAATATTCACCTTCTTCTGGCATCGTGTAAGTGTAATAGCTGTTTGAAGTTGTGCTTTCCACTCCATCTAAAAAGAAATGAGCCGTAGTAAACGCCTCACTCGATGTAAACGAGAAATTGCACGGCTGTTCAGCTAATATAGTTCTGTCATTTGCTGTGAGTGTAGGAGCTCCTTGAGCAATCCCAGCGAATAACAGCAAAGCAATTATACAAATTATTTTTTTCATCAGTCCATCCCCTTTGTACTGCGTCCAGACAGGAATTGTATTACACCCCACATCACCGTGAGGTTAGCAATTACCTGTATTGCCAGCGCGAAGCTTTCGTTTACTCCAAGATCGGTTAAGTAATTGTAAGGTATTACAAGCACTCCCAGCACCGTCGTAAACAATCCAATTGTTTTGAATACCATTGACCAGCCGTCGAAATCGCTTTGTAAATCATCTTCTGCAAGCGTGCCGTCAATTTCAGTAACACCGCTTGAAAACTCACTATCAATTTCTTCAAGCTCGTAAACTTGAACGGGGTTGAATATCCCCGCTTCATTGATAACCGTACCAGCCAGAGCGAACGCAATTACAAAGAATGCCAATTTTTGAGCATTCACGTTATATTCCTCCTTCGTCCCTTTTCTTGTTTATCATACTTAGCACCGCGTATACCGTCGCCAGACCCAACCCAACGCCAATAACCGCATTCGTCGCTGTGCCTAGACTATCGAATATATCCAGGTAATAGAACCACCACCCAAGCCCACATATCAGGACTGCGCCCGTATGTGCGTCAGCTTTTCCCCATTGCATTGCAACAACAAAGAAAATCAACACCACAAGCGCTACCATCATATTACCGGTGAATGGTAGAGCGCTACCCGGGAAGTTTATACCATAGTACTTTTCAACATCTCCGAAACGGTCATGGTCAATTATCGCTTTTACAATGTAATCTTCGCCTACGTAATCCTGCACAGTAAACACGTAAGTCATGTTTCCTGCACCAACGCTGCTAGTTTCCATCACATTCAACGTATTATTATTTTCGTGTGTTTGGCCCAACACGAAATATACTGAATTTGTACCTGTTCCAGTGTCGTTGTACGTCGCTGTAATTGTCGCATGTGACGAGTTTACCTCGTTTTTCGTTATAGTGATATTGCATACCTCGTAAAATTGCGAAGTTGGCAATAACGAAGTTCCAGTTGCGTCTAGTATTATGTAATAGCTGTTTTCAGTCGGTGTTATGTAATCCGTCTGGTTTATGCTCCCGTACATCGTATTTACAGCGTACCTAGTGCTCTCGGTCATCTGGAAGCTACATGCCCCGTCTGTACCGGTTGTCTGCGTTGTAGTGGTTACGTTCGTCCCTGAAATCGTCACATTCGCGCCATAATAACGCTCGAATAAATATTTATCGGTGACAATAAACCGGACATAATGCGGTGAGTAATAAATACCGGAACCGTCCGATGCAACCGGATCAAGATAAATATCTTTCCTGCTTGTTTCATCCGTAACCGTTGTTATTGTAAAGTCCTCTGAAGCTGTGTAACCCGACGCACTTGCCGATATTGTATACGTTTCGTTTGCAACCATTCCAAGCGTTAGATAATACATCCCGGTTTCGTCAGTTGCGGCATTAGTAGACCACGTTTCATTCGAAATTGAGACAATTGCATTGTGTATTCCCTGCCTTGTATCCATGTCTTTAATGTACCCATAAACGCCAGGTTTTGTAAGATCCGGACCGAAGCTAAATATGTGTGCCGTGTAATTTGTCCAATCGGTTACCGTATATTCAAACGTTGAGCCGCTTACGTTTCCTATTTCAGTTCCGTCAAGTTCTACAGTATAATAATTCGTAAGCCCGCTAAACGTGACTTCGGTTTCGTTTATATTTTCACTGCCGTATACACACGTTAGGGTTGCTTCGAAATTGTTCGGTGTGTTCAATATTTCATATGATATTGGGTAAAACCCATCTGTCCCGTTATCGGCATATAAGTAAACAACTCCGTCCGGACTTATCGTGCCGCCGTTGTTTGCGTAATCGTAGATCGTCGCGCTTACGTCTGCAGTTCCTTGAAATAGTGTATCTGGAAAACCTACAGGGTCAGCAATTGAATCATAATAGAAATACGCATCAGCAAGTACCGCGTCATCTCTGGTCATCTCAAGTAAATATAACCCGAAATTGGTTTCAAGCACATCAGATCGTTCAAATTCTACATAGCCACTTTCCGGTTTCGTTGAATTGTCGCCGTCCGGTATAACCCAAGTTTTGACCTCGCCAAGATTATCAGGATTCGTGATTGAATACAGCACAATTTCGAAATCAGACGACGGGTAGCTTCTCATCAATTTGGCAGCCCACGTAAATGTATAACTATCGCCACCCTCATTGATGGTTTCCGCACAGCCTATAATAGACTCCGTTGTGATGTCGTCTATATAAAAAGATTCAGTAGCGTCACCGGGCGACCATCCGCCAAAAGCTATTATTTTTTCATCACCCGCTATACCGGGATCGACTTTAGACGCAATATTCACACCATCCGCGTAAAGATAAAAATACGAACCCGACTGAACAACCTCAAATTTCGTGCCAGGTGCATATGTTGCCTCCGGGTCAATTATAGTAAAACATAGTTCAATTGTGCTCCCCGTTGCATCATAAAACGCAAAATACATCCCACTGTCGGCGTTTATCGTTGACCCCTTGTATATCCATGACACGTATGTTGCCGGTACTGTGTCTATACTTTTTATAACCGTTCTATAGCCGGACCCCGTGCCCCCGCCTGTGTTAATATTACTTAGATAAAGCACACTGTTATCAAGACCGGACGGGTCTGAAACAACTGAAGCGGAGGTGCTTGCAAAACCCGATTCCCATACGTCGGTATATGCTGTATTATAACGCTCGGTGTCGTCACTAAACGCACTAGCGGAAGATACAAACACCACCATGCATATAAGTACAGCAAATATAAACTTTTTCATCTCAAAGCCTCCTAAACTTCAAATAATCCTTGCTTTCAGTCCATATTATTTCAGTTCCCGCACGTATCTTATGCTTCCTAGCCATAGCCTTTGGAATTGTCACAAGAAGCGTGCCGCTATTGTTCTCAAAAACTTTCCCCAAAAAAAATCACCTCGTAAAACAAAATATAATCTTGATATCACTATGTATATTGTTTTATAAGGATAAATAGTTATCTACTGTAGAAAAGAATTTAATTAAAAAAGTAATTAAAAAAGAAAATCATCCAAATCTCTTTTTTAATACAAGGTCGATTTTCACAAGATCGTTTTCACTGTTCTTTTTTATGTAAACGTGTAATACTGGAAATGGTTTTGTAAGTTTGATACTTGTTCTCGATGAATAAATTGATTTAGGTTCAAGTGCAAAACCACAATTATAATTTTTAGCTATATAAGTTGAACCATCTCCATACTCAACGCATATTTTTGACACAGTGTACGATTCAATTTCGTTCCCTGTATTTTTATAATCAATGTATTTCTTTTTTACTTTTTACAGTCTTTAATTTCTTCTGCCACTTAGCATATTCCGACCAGCTTCTTTCTATTGGCTCACAGTTGTGGCTTTCTATTTGAAGACATTCACAACATAAAGAAGCCCCGCACCTATTACATACACGAGTTGGTCCGGCTTTGTTATTGCAGTTCTCACACATTGTTACCACCTACATATTTTAGATAAAATTCTTTGTAAAAGTCCTTTCTTCTTTCTTGTTTCAATTTGTGTATATATACATTCTCTTGCTTCGTCTATCGCATTCATCATATTTTCGTTTCTTTCCGGGTTTGCGTTTTTAGGTATCTCTTCAATATCAAAGTTATAGAATTCTGTCAGATCCGGGTTAATAGACACGCTGGATATTTTATTGTACTGGATGTTTTCATATTTACATCCTTTACAGATCCCCTTGCCCTTTATAGTCATTAACCAACACACATCATAAGTGTAAGGACATCGTTTAGGTTTATCATCCTCCATACTTAACCCCCTAAATAATATTTCTGTAGAATGTTATCTACTTTACAGAACGCATCCATATTATTTAAGCATTTCCAAAATATAGTCAAAAAAGAGTATAATCAAGAAATTAACGGTAAAATCTTGTTCACACTGTTAACTTCCAAAATTTCCCAAATCGCATTTATGCTAAATATTCAATAACTCGCGTGTCACCCGACCGACAAGAATTCATTAGTCAAATTGAATTTATGCAATATACTATTCACTTTATCCTTCCCACATTTTTGACCAAATTTCGTACTCAGTTCCTTTGATATATCCCTAATTGACATGTCCGGATTATTCATTTTCATCATACAAACCATTTGTTCTAAAGGTGTCTGATTTTTGTCTTTGTCTGTCTGTTTTTTCTTAGCGTTCTTTTGCTCGATATTTTCTATGAATTCGTCTATTGAACTCGACCTCATTTCCTCTTCTATACGATGCCTCTTGTCCTCGTATTCGTCCCTTAACCACTTCGGAGCTAACCCGAAGTAAGCATAATTATAAACAACCCCTTTGTGTCTGATATAAGGAAAGATGTTTTTTCCATCGTCTTTGTTATACATTTTTCTTACAGTAGACAGTCTACCAAGTGTTATTCCCCTAGAAAACCATTTCTGAGCCATGACGATCTTATAGTGAAGCAAGTTCCTTGCGATCTTATCCACAAATCCCCTGTCCGGGACAGTCATAATTAATAAATTTTCCTTTGTACGGAAAGTTTGCAATATCTTAGTCATAACCTCGTTTATGTCGCTCTGCCAGTTACGCGCGCTTAATCCCTCTGCACCAACGTCGTCCAGAATATAAATCCCATGCTGCTTTATGCCCTTTGCTATCCTTATTACCTCTTCCCCAGTAAGAATTGCTATGTTATCAATGGTAAAGTAATCTTCGGGATTGCCACCTAATCTTTCAGCCATGAGCAACGAAACGTTATAGGACAATTCCAGTGCGGCATTACTCTTGCCGTCTCCTGTTTTCCCCTCAATCAATAACATAACGTGCTGATTATGCCCCGAACATATTTTATCGCAGATAATTTCAGCGAAAGACAATACCTTAATATCCTTATCAGATTTCAGAGAACGCATTCTCTACTTCCTCCGCGACATTCTCTTCCTTCTTCGGCTTTCCATCTTTTCCATAGAACTTTTCTTCAAGTTCTTTCTTCTTGTCTGGCGGCAACATCGGCATTACATATTGTCTTTCGACAATTGCCAAGAAGTCATCACACAATGACATAACTTCGCCTATCATGTCAGTATTGACATCTAACACCGCGTCGTTATACTCGTCTACGTCTATCTTACCGGCGTTCTTCTGCCTCTTAAGCTCTGTAATTGCGTCCTTACGCATTTCTTTAAGTCTCACCCGCTCATCTGGATTCGGAATAAAATTTATTATGAGTTTCGTCAAAAACTCAACTTTCTTTTGTATCGACTCGGGCGCAATTTCCGTACTTCCGCACACATCAGCGCATTTGTAAAAACTCTGAAAAAGTAAATTTGTATACTGGACCTTTGGCGCGACTTTTGCCGCAGGCGTTTGAAGGTTAAACGTATCATCGTCACTCATATTACAACCTCATAAAATTTTATTGCGTATCAATATACTTGATAGTTCTGCATACAAATTTAGTGCATCGTTCGCGTAATCTACCACTCGATTAGGATTGTACTTTGATCCTTTCCACTGTTTCAATTTTCTAAAAATTTTAAAATCCCTTACTTCTTTTTCGTTTCTTACAAGCATGTAGAGTTCAATTAAACACATTCTAAACTCTCTGTAAGTAAGATCAAGTTCAGGGTATTGGCGGTACGTTATTTCACCAAGCATTTTTGTATACAGTTCTCCAAGATAAAGATTTAATTCAACCGCTTTTAAAATTTGAGGTGTTTTTTGGGTTTCTAAAACGTCACCCACTTAACCACCTCATTTGTTAATTACCATGTAGTATATTAGCGGGATCATCAGAACGCCACAGATAAGCAAAACTTTCATCCAGTGCTTATCGAAAAAGTCTAGCTGTTCTTTCTTATCCCCAAGCTCCTGCAGAGTAAGGAGATTGCTTACCATGTGACCAGTTACGCCAACCGTGCATAACTCAGCCGCCTCGGTTAAGTACAGTGGTTCGCATTTTATCGGAGTGCAGCTTATTTCTTTTCTGAAACTGACAATTTCATCCATGAGTTTTTTTGCCGCATATTCAATCTGTTCTTCGTCCACTTCTTCTATCTCTGGTATTGCCACTCTCTTACTCTTCTTCTGCATTCTCGTCGTCCTCCTGCTCTTCTTCCTCAATTTCCTCTTCGTCTTCTTCCTCGTATTCTTCTTCTGGTTCTTCCAGCAGCACGGCGGGGATTTCATCACCAAATCGCATACTGCTTTCAATTACTGACCGGCAGTCTTCATACAGTGTAGAGGTGCCATTGAATAACAATCTCAGTACGGTTATCTCGCTCGGTATCCAGTTTAATTTTTCATTTGTTCGTATTTTCTTCGCGGTCTGCACAAGTGCCGCGGCTTCGGTGAAACCAAACGGGAAAAACCCGGGAAGCGGATAAAATAACATTTCTGTCCCAAACAGTTTTGTTCTTGCAGATGGTTTTACTAGATCCGGATTTACCAGAGTGTAATTGTCGTGTGCCAGTAGCCCTTTGTTTTTTACGTCCTGCTCACATATAAACGGGAGCATTTTACCGGCATTATCAACAATAACACCCACGGGACGGTTGCCCGCCTCTTCCAGGATAACTGACAACCTTGCATATTTTTTTAATCTTTCGAGTTTCGAGTAAAGGTAAAACGCCACAACTGAACTTATCACCGCAACTGCTACGGTTATAATGTTAATCCATGAAAATGCCTGACTCTCTGGAACTATTGGCATTTAATTGTCACTCCCCGTAAGTTTTTCGCTTATTTCGATCAAAATACCAGCTATGAAAGCAAGCGATCCGGCGATACAATAGTCGACTGCAAATCCCCTAGATCCACCCTCAATCAAAAAAAATGCAGCCGCCGCGAACATACACAATATTTCAAATTTATATAACTTGCGCATTTTATTTCCCTCCGAATTTTAGAAAGCTCCATCGACTCTTAGGCGCGCTAACACTCGGTTGCTGATTTCTCAAAACCTCGGTCTGTGTTACGCTCCGTGTGCTTATCTCTGAGTTAATCAATCTTTCTCTCTTATCTCCATACGTCCTGCTAATATAAGCAGTGTAAACGCTCAATATGTATTTCTCCATTCCTGCAATGTCAACGACAAGCAAGTCGTCCTTTGCCGCGTTGCAACACCTGGCAAGTTCAATATCACGCTGTGCAAAGATTTCTCGTTTACCGAGCTTATCTTCCTTTGTGAATTTCCCTATCACACGCGGGTTATTGTTTGCAAGAACCTGTTCTTCACTGAATAGCTGATAGACGCAATGAAACAGGGCTCCTTTGTATCTTGCCGTGAGTGGCAACCCCTTGATATAATTTACAACATCGTCTCTGTAAGGACTCCGTTTTAATGTATTCGCGTACTTCAAGCTTTCATCCGAAAACGCCGGACGTTCAAGGTTAGAAGCACCGAACCCATGTATATCGTTCTGATCTTCATATTCATAATTATTTTCTTCATCTATCTCTTCTACTTCGTAATTGTCACCCATCGTTACAACCTCCTTAATACAAGTCCACGCGGCGACTCCTCCCAAATTACCTTAGTGTTCTGATAATACCCGTATTTATCAGCAAGGTCCTTTGGGATTGTCACCGTCCGACTTCCCGTTTTATTTTCATGTACATGCACATACACACATCCTCATATATTTTCGTAGTTTATCGTAATTTATCGTATATTCATAGGTTAAGCTCACACGTTCAAGAAAAAACAAATTAAAAAAGAGAGAAAAACTTAGTTTTGGGGGAACTTGCCCCCGAGTTATTCAAAATTAGTTATTGCCACGCATTCCAAGCAGGGACTTAATCACAATTGTCAGAAGTGCGACAATTACAACGATTCCCATTACACTTGTACCGTTTGTCCACACGTCTGCACCGGTAGTTGCACCTGCGAAGTCACCGCTTTCGTTAACGGGAAGGGCGGTCGAAACCTGTTCGCCAATCCCGGGGCCCAAATACAGTATAACGACTAAAGTAAGCAGCCCAATACCAAACCCAACAAGTTTCTGAATTGCATCCCCTTCACTAGCCATATTATTTTCCTCCACTATTACTATTGTTACAAGTTAGCTAATCCGTTTTCATCTGTTTAGTACCATAGCTAACTGGAAGTTACTCCTAATACTATATTAGTTCTGAAAGTATTTAAAACTTTGCACTTCTTATAAAAAATTAATTTATAATGTTAAAAATTAGAAAGTTTTATAACAGATTACAACGTAAATAAGTTTACGATATATTTAATGGGGGAATTGCAATTACAGAGGAAGAAATTAAAGAGAAGAAATGTTCTAAATGTGGAAAACTCCTTTCTATCGAGAACTTCACTTTTAGAAAAGATAATAAAAAATATAGAAATGAATGTAAGAAATGCATAAACGAATATAATAAACAATACAGAGAACAAAACAAAGAAAGCATAAAGGAAACTGCAAGCGTGTATTATAATCAAAACAAAGAAAAAATAAGTAACCGCAATAAACAATATAGAGAGAAAAACAAAGAAAAAATAGCTGAGCAGAAAAAACAATATAGAGAAAACAACAAAGAGTTCTACAAAGAATACAACAAAAAATACTGGGAAGAAAACAAAGAAAAGTTAAAAGAATACAACAAGCAATATAACAAAGAAAACAAAGAAAAGATAACTGCACAAAGAAAAAAGTACAGGGAAGAGAACAAAGAAAAAATAAAAGAATACAATCACAAATATCACAGCGAAAACAAAGAAAGACTAAACGAAATAAGTAGAATGTATCACCATGAAAATAAAGAAAGATTAAATGAAAAGCACAGGAAATACCACAACGAAAATAAAGAAAGATTAAATAAAAAACACAGGGAATACGCCAAAGAAAACAAAGAAAAACTAAACGCGCTTAACATTAAATGGAGAGAAAACAATAAAAAACGCTATGAAGAATACCACAGACGTTACAGAGAAGAAAACAAAGAACTTATAAAAGAAAAAATGAAAGCATGGCTGCAAACACAAGCCGGAAAACACGCGATGGTAAGACACAAACACAAACGCCGAGAAATGGGATTTGAGCCCATAAACGAAAAATTCGAAAACTCAGAATTCCATCACCTACACATAGACTTTGAAGGAAACAAAAACAACGCAATCGGTCTATTCGTTCCTTCCGAACTGCATAAATCAATTCCACATAATCACGAAACATGGAAAGGAATGGACGAAATAAACGAGTTGGCAATCGCATGGTATCAAGGAGTTGCGGCACATGGGCAAGCTAACATCCGAACAGATAGAACAGAATAAAGAAAAAATACTCACATTGTTATGCGGCATTGACCGCCCTGACATAATGAACGTCGTTTATTTCCTCGAAGAATCGGATTATTTCACGGTTCCGGCCAGCACGAAGTATCACGGCAATTACAGAGGCGGTCTTGCAGAACACTCGCTTAAACTCTATGAAATTTTTCACGAAAGAAATTTGAAATTGCAAACACCATTAAGCGAAGAATCGGTTATAATCTGCAGCCTCTTACATGACTTGTGCAAAGTCGGGCTTTACGCCGAAGTGGGAAACGAGATATACAGAATACAAGGTCACCCAGCAAGCCGTAATCATGCTCTGCTGTCAATAGAGAGGATAAACGAAACCGGATTTGAGCTTACAGAAAGAGAATTCAACCTTATAAAATTCCATATGGGTGTATTCGGAGCATTTAAAATTAAAAAATACGATGTATACGAATACACACCCGAAGAACTAAAAGAAGCAATAGAAAAAGACTTCATGGTTCAGGTATTCGCTTCATGCGATACCGAAGAATCACACTCTTTTTAAAAAACGTTTTTAAAAAAAGAGAGGAAATTAATAACGTCTTCTTCTGCCTTTCTTAATTGACATGACAGCAAATATTAACAGAACTGCCCCGAGTATAAGAGCAATCGGAGACATTAAACTAAACGTTGCGTTCTGAATTTTAACGTTTGATTCATGCGTTTGTTCATATCCAGTGCCAGTAACATTAATCTGGTCGTCATTTTCTGACAATATGGAAGCCGTATATCCAACAAAAATTGAGATAACGGCTATCAATGCAACAACAGAAACTGCTTGTTTCATCATTTTGATTTCTCCAATTTTGCTTTGAGTAATTTTGAAAATTCTTCTTCAATCATTCCGGGGTTATCAGTTTTATACATCTGGTAACTGTCAAAACAATACCAGATTAAATAAAACATTGCAATATAAATCACAGCCACACTGCACCAACCCACCATATCGGACATTTGCGCTATTGCAGCCATGACAAGGACAAATAACGCTGCCCACGTTTTCCAATTAAGCCCCAATATCAATCTAAAGCCTCCTCTACTTTCGTTTCTTTAATAAATTGGTATACCTGTAACAATGTCAGTATAACAAAAATTATTGCCAACAGTTCAAATATACCGCTTGCGGCACTATTCCTTATTACCTCAGTGTTTGTGACAATTTCAGAGCCAACCACTAGGTTTTCTGTTTTCGTAAGCGTCCCGTCAATAAAGATATTCGAGATCTTGAAAGACAGCAAACTTGAAATTGCCATACAAGCAACAGAACACACGTTCACCGGTCCCATGTACGTTAGGAGCAT
>Ga0208695_1000306_pt1 | contig 58589 bp, 43 predicted proteins | sample AD_UKC111_MetaG_FD_184449 | JGI IMG/M metagenome (GOLD analysis project Ga0208695, IMG submission 184449) | Active sludge microbial communities of municipal wastewater-treating anaerobic digesters from Hong Kong - AD_UKC111_MetaG (SPAdes)... | ecosystem: Engineered > Bioreactor > Anaerobic >... | reverse complement strand
TCCCCCCCAAAAACCCCTCTTTACCCCCTCTTTTTGCCTAACTCTTAAGCATTCCACCGCCCAATCATTAAGCAACATCACCCGCCAACCCAATACTCACAACAGTTTGTGAAAAAAATGAGAAATTTTTCGAATTAACGCTTGCCGGCACGGCGTGGAGGAGTAGTTGCTTCACCAGACTTTGCTGCCAGACGTTCCTTCGCCACAAAATCTCGAATCGCGGGATAGACGATGCTGCGCCAGCGGCTGCCGGAGAAAATGCCGTAGTGGCCGCAACCCTCCACCAGCAGGTGGTTGCGCCTCGATTGCGGAATGTTCGAACAGAGACCGTGAGCAGCGTACGTCTGGCCAGGGCAGGAAATATCGTCTTCGCCGCCCTCGACAGTCATCAGGCCAATATCCTTGATCGCAGCAGGCGCCACCTTTTCGCCATGCACCTCCATCACACCGCGTGGCAGGCGAAACTCCTGGAATACACGCTGCACAGTTTCCAGATAGTAAGCGGCGTCGAGGTCGAGCACCGCGTTGTACTCGTCGTAGAACTTGCGATGTGCATCCGTATCGCCCGGGCCATCACCACGCATCATGTTGATGAAATATTCCCAGTGCGATTTGGCGTGGTGCCCAGGATTCATCGCCACGAAGCCGTAGTGCTGCAGGAAGCCTGGATAGACGCGGCGGCCAAAGCCCGGATACTTGGCGGGCACGCGCGAAATCACGTGCCGCTCGAACCATTCGATCGAATGCTTGGTGGCGTAGTTATTGACGCTTGACGGATTGACGCGAGTATCAATGGGGCCGCCCATCATGATCATTGCCTTGGGGCGCAACGGATCGTTCTGCGCGGCCATCAGGCTGACCGCGCACAGCACCGGCACCGTCGGCTGGCACACCGACATCACAAAGACTTCCGGTCCCAGCGAACGCAGGAACTCCATCACATAGGTCACATAGTCATCGAGGTGGAAGATCCCTTCCGCCAACGGGACAATGCGGGCATCGCGCCAGTCGGTGATGAACACTTCGTGATCCTGCACCAGTGAGCGCACCGTATCGCGCAGCAAGGTCGCATGATGGCCCGAGAGCGGCGCCACCAGCAGGATGCGCGGCTCGCCCTTGGCACCTACCTTGCTGAAACGGCGCAACTGGCAAAACGGCTTCTCGGCGACAACCGTCTCTTCGATGGCATGTGTATGCCCGTCGACACTGATCGTGTGAATGCCAAACGGCAGCTTCGGATACTCCTTCGTCAGCCGAATCGTCAGCTCGCTACTCGCCGCCAGAAAGTCATTCGGCGGCAGATCCTTCCACGGATTGCCGTCGGATTGCGCCCAAGTCATCCCCATTTCGGCCATGAAGCGCATCGGCGCCCCCAAGGACTTCTGCATCTCGTGAAACGCGTACAACATGACTCTTATCCCTCTGAAACCGTCTCTGTAATCATTGTGAGCCGCCGGTAGCGGCCGTTGTTCAAATCTGCGCCAACCCGCGCGACAAGTCTTCGCGCAAGTCGTCCTGAGCTTCAAGGCCGACGGCGATACGGATCAAGGCATCGCCGATACCCGCCGCGTCACGCGCCGCCTGTGTCATACGCCCGTGCGTGGTCGTCGCCGGGTGCGTGATTGTGGTCTTCACATCACCCAAGTTGCCAGTGATTGACATGATCTTCACTGCGTCCACCACCTTCCACGCCTCGGCCTTGCCGCCCTTGACGTTGAACGAGAGCACTGCGCCGCCGCCCGACTGCTGTCGCTTCGCCAGCGCCACCGACGGGTGCGACGCCAGGAAAGGGTAGTTGACGTTCGCCACCTTTGGATGCGCCGACAGCCATTCCGCCAGCGCCAACGCATTCTCGCTGTGGGCGCGCATGCGGATCGGCAGCGTCTCCATGCCTTTCAAAATCACCCATGCGTTGAACGGAGCAAGACTCGCGCCCGTGGTGCGCAGGAAGTTGTAGACGCGTTCGCGGCACATCTCCTTCGTGCCCACGATCGCCCCGCCCATCACCCGCCCCTGTCCGTCGAGGTGCTTGGATGCTGAATGGATCACCACGTCCGCGCCGAGCGCCAGCGGCCGCTGCAGCACCGGGGTGCAGAAACAATTGTCGACGGCAAAGGTTGCGCCGACCTTACGCGCCATCGCTGCGATCGCAGCGATGTCGAACACATCTGCCATCGGATTCGACGGCGTTTCAAGGAACACGAGTTTGGTGCCGGGTCGGATTGCCTTCGCCCAGGCATCGAGCCCAGTCGAGTTCACCACCTCGCAAGTGACGCCGAACTTGCCCATCACCGGCGCACCGAACACATTGAGCGTTGAACCGAACACGCTGCCGCTGGTGACGATATGGTCGCCCGCCGAGCACAGCGTCATCGCCAGCGTCGAAATCGCCGCCATGCCGGTGGACGTGGCGATCGCGGCTTCCACACCCTCCATCGCCGCCAGGCGACGCTCAAACATGTCCACCGTCGGATTGGTGAAGCGCGAGTAGATGTAGCCAGGCTCCTCGCCGGTAAAGCGCTTCGCGGCCATTTCGGCCGACTCGTGCACAAAGCTCACCGTGGCAAACAGCGCCTCGGAATGTTCGTTGAAAGGCGAACGCAACCCACCCGCGCGGATGGCTAGCGTGTCTACGGAGTATTCGTGGTCGTCCATGATCTTTTCTTTGTGTAGCGCCAGAAGGCTGCGCTACTTTCGCTCTCTTACTGATCCGCCCCCACGACTTCACCCCGGGACTCATCGCGCGCCACCGCCAGCCCCTTGAGGAACTGCGGCGTGATGTCGCCAGTGACGTAGCAGCCGTCGAAGCAGGACGCATCGAAGTCGGCGATCTTCGCCGGATGCGCTGGATTCTGGCTTTGCAGGATTGCGCGCTTCATGCCGTCGATGCTTTGATAGATCACGCGGTCCGCGCCAATCGCTTCGGCCACCTGCTCATGGGTCTTGCCCACCGCGATCAATTCGCTCGGGGTGGGCATGTCGATGCCGTACACGTTCGGATAGATCACCGGCGGCGCGGCGCTGGCGAAGAACACTTTTTTCGCGCCGGCCTCGCGCGCCATCTGCACGATCTCACGGCTCGTCGTTCCGCGCACGATGGAGTCGTCCACCAGCAGCACCGTTTTGCCGGCAAATTCGCTGGCGATCGGATTCAGCTTCTGGCGCACACTCTTCTTGCGCATGGCGTGGCCCGGCATGATGAAAGTGCGGCCGACATAGCGGTTCTTCACAAAACCTTCGCGATACGGGCGGCCGATGCGGGTGGCCAACTCCAGTGCGCTCGGGCGGGATGAGTCCGGGATCGGCACCACGACGTCGATGTCCTGCCAGTCGAGCAGTTTCATGATTTCGCCAGCCAGCTCCGCGCCCAGATGCACGCGAGCGTCGTACACGCTGATGCCATCAATCACCGAATCCGGCCTTGCGAGGTAAACGTATTCGAAGATGCAGGGATTGAGCTTCGGGTTCTGCGCGCACTGCTGGGCATGTACATGGCCCGCGAAATCGATGAACAGCGCTTCGCCAGGTGCGATGTCACGCACAAACTGAAAGCCCAGCACGTCAAGCGCCACGGTTTCACTGGCGACCGCATATTCCGGCCCGGCCATTGTCTCGTTGCGGCCATAGACCATCGGCCGGATGCCGTGCGGATCGCGGAACGCCAGCATGCCATAGCCCGCGATCATCGCCGTCACCGCATACGCGCCCTTGCAGCGCAGATGCACCGCAGCGACCGCCTTGAAGATCATCTCTGGCGTCAGCGCGCGACCGCCGCCCGCAGCGCGTTCGAGTTCGAGCGCCAGCACGTTGAGCAGCACTTCACTGTCGCTGTTGGTATTGATATGGCGCGCGTCGAGCTTGAACAGATCCGCCTTCAACTGCTCGCCGTTGGTGAGATTGCCGTTATGCACCAGCGAGATGCCAAACGGTGAATTGACGTAGAACGGCTGCGCCTCGTGCTCGCTCACCGCGCTGCCGGCGGTTGGGTAGCGCACATGACCGATACCCGCGTTGCCGAGCAGATCACGCATGTTGCGGGTGCGGAACACATCGCGCGCCATGCCCTTGGCCTTGTGCTGGTGGAACACGGCGCCGTCGGCCGTCATGATGCCGGCGGCGTCCTGCCCGCGATGTTGCAGCGTCATCAGGCCGTCATAGATCAACTGGTTCACCGGGCCGTGCGAAACGATGCCGATCACACCACACATGGGAGCATCCTTGCGGCAACCGCCGCCAACTTGAAATCGGTGCCAGCGACGGTTGGGGTCGCCGGCTGAAACTTGAAGCGCTTCGCCAGATCGTCCGGCAGCTTGCTGCGCAGGATCGCCGCAAACGTCGCCAGGGGCTTCGCGGTCACGCTGTCGCGCCACCAGGCAAACGAGGGCAGGCTGGTGGCGCCAGCGACCAGCACCAGCAGCACCACAATCAACACACCGCGCAGCACACCGAACACCATGCCCAGCGCGCGATCGACAAAGGAGAGGCCTACCGCCTTGACCAGTTTGCTGAACACAAAGCCGATCACGCTCAACAGCACAAATACGCCAATGAACACCAGCGCATAGCCCGCCAGCGAGCGCAACCATGCCGTTTCCGCCGACAGTTGCAACAGCGGCAACATCTGCGCCACCCGGCTGCCGAACAGGAACATGCAGACGATCGCGGCAATCCATGCAGCCAGCGCAAACACTTCACGAATGACACCGCGCCACAGGCCCAGCAGCGCAGAAAGAAGCACCACCACGATCACTGCAATATCAAAGCCGGTCATGGGGTGCGTTGTTTCCAGCGTCCGCTATTGCAGCGTAACGACCTTGGCCTCGAAACCCGCCTGTGCGAGCTTTGCTCTGGCGGCCTCGGCCGCCTGCTTGCCATCGAATGGCCCTACCCGCACGCGGACGACCACGCCGTTGGACACATCAATCTTCTCGGTGTAGACCGGAAACTTGAGCGCCTTGACACGATCATAGGCCTGCTTCGCCGCCGCCGGATCGCGCACGGCGATAACCTGCACGACCGACTGGCCGGGCTTGCGCACCGGTTCCGCCGCAGTCACTGGTGCGCTCTTGGCTGGGGCCTTCTCGGCGGCTTTGGCCGGCGCTTTCTCAGCCGGTTTCTCGGCAACTTTGGTTGCCGGAGCTGGTGCGGAGGTGGCCGCCGGCTTTGCAGGCGACGCATCGGGCGTCGGCCTTGCCGGGGCCTTGTCAGGAACGGCCGCCGCTACAGCGGCCGGTGGGATGCCCGCGCCAGCAGCCGGAATGGTCGCGGTCGTCGGCGATGCCACCACAGGCGCGCCGGCCTGAGCGCCAGTCGGTTCGCTGATTGACGCGATCTCTGCTGGCTTCTCGGCGCCGGCTTTCTTGCCGTCGGGGAATTTGGGATCAAATTTGGTGCCTTCGACCGGCGGGATGCGCACATCCACGTTGTCAGGCAGCGGTGGCGGCTCGCGTTCGAGGAACATCGGCACCGCCACGATGGCGATCAGCAACAGCACACTCGCCCCCAGCAGCCGGCGATTGGCGCGGCGCCGCAACTGGTCGGCGCGTTGCGGTTCGTCGATATTGGGCGCGGCTGCTGCCATTGAAACTCAGGCCCCGGAGACTTGCGCCACCGTGAGGAACGATCCAAAGACGACGATTCTATCGGCTTCGGCTGCCAGTTTCCGCGCCGCAGCATAGGCGGTGGTGACATCGGTATGGCGGTGAATCTGGCGATCCGGGATACCGTTTTCCGCCAACGCCGCCAGCAGCAGCGGCAAGTCAGCGCCGCGCGGACCGGGCAGCGGCGCGATGTGCCATTCGTCGATACGGCGCTTAACCGCGTCGATCACCGCCGCAATGTCCTTGTCGCGCAGCATTGCAAACACCGCGTAGGTCACTGGAAAGTACGCCATGTCAGCGAGCGCTCGCTCAAGCGCAACGGCCGCGTGGGCATTGTGGCCGACATCCAGCACGGTCACCGGTCGCCCCGGAAGCACCTGGAATCTGCCTGGCCATTCGACTTCGAGCAGGCCCTGCTTGACCGCCCCCTGCGCCACCGGCAGGCGGTCGCGCAGGCAGTGCAGCGCAGCCAGCGCCGCCGCCGCGTTGCCGAGCTGGTAGCTGCCACGCAGCGCCGGAATCGGCAGGCCGTGGCGATGCGCGACGCCATCGCCGCCCGCCGCCGGATCACGCATCCAGAAGCCCCATTGCTGCGGCGCTTCGGCGATGCGGTGCCAGCCGAAGTCGCGCCCGATATAGTGGCCGTGGGCACCGTGACCGTTCACCGAATGCGTCAAAGTCGTTGGCGGTTCGGGCTCGCCAATCACGGCGTGACGGCCGCGGCGCAGGATGCCCGCCTTCTCGATCGCGATCAGCTCGCGCGTTTCGCCAAGGAACTCGGTGTGATCGACGCCGATGCTGGTGATCACCGCGCAGTCAGCATCGAGAATATTGGTGGCGTCGAGCCGACCGCCGAGGCCAACCTCGACCACCCAGGCGTCCAGCTTCGCGGCGGCGAACAGGTGAAACGCCGCCAGCGTGGTGTATTCGAAGAAGGTCAACGCCACGTCGCCGCGCGCCGCCTCCACGGCGTCGAACGCGGCGACCAGCGCCTGATCACTCGCTTCGGCCCCGTTGATGACCACCCGTTCGTTGAAGCGATGGATGTGCGGTGACGTGTAGCGGCCGACACGGTAGCCCGATGCACAAAGGATAGCGTCAAGGTAAGCACACACTGACCCTTTGCCATTGGTGCCCGCCACCAGGATCACCGGACAAGCCGGCGCCACCTGCATGCGCTCGTAAATCGGCCGGATGCGCTCCAGCCCCATTTCGATCTCGGGGCCGGAACGGATCGTGTAGATGCGTGCCAGCCAGTCAGCGAGCGTGGTCATGGCGTGGAACGAAGCAATGGGGACAAGCAGCTTTTCGCTGAAACGCTTATTTCATCAGGGCTACGCGGAATATTCGGCGAAAGCCGACTTTTGCCGCATTTCGCCACTGAGCCCTTTGTAGACGTCATTTCAGCGAAAAGCTGTACACCCACGAGGCTGCGATGACGGTCGCTCAGGACGCACGCAGGGACGTCAGCAGTTTCGCCAGCGTCGGCTTCAGCTCGCGGCGATCGACGATCAGATCAATGGCGCCCTTGTCGAGCAGGAATTCGGCCCGCTGAAAACCCTCGGGCAATTTTTCGCGCACCGTCTGCTCGATCACGCGCGGGCCGGCAAAGCCGACCAGCGCGCCCGGCTCGGCGATCACCACGTCGCCCACAAAGGCAAAGCTCGCTGACACACCACCCATCGTCGGGTCAGTCAGCACGCTAATGTAGGGCAGTTGCTTCTCAGCCAGCTCGGCCAGCCGCGCCGTGGTCTTGGCCATCTGCATCAGCGAGGCCAAGCCCTCCTGCATGCGCGCGCCACCCGACGCCGCGATCGACACGAAGCCGCACTTGGCCTTGATCGCAGCGTCAACGCCACGCGCAAAGCGCTCGCCGACCACCGAGCCCATCGAGCCACCCATGAATTCGAACTCGAAACACGCCACCACGGCGGGCACCTTCTCGATCGCACCCTGCATCACCACCAGCGCATCGGTTTCACCCGTCGCCTCGGTCGCCTGCTTCAGGCGGTCCGGATACTTCTTGCTGTCCTTGAATTTCAGCGAGTCCACCGGCGTGACATCGGCGCCGATTTCCTTGCGTCCCGCCTCGTCAAGCAGCGCCGCGAGCCGCGCCCGCGCACCAATCCGCATGTGGTAGTTGCACTTCATGCAGACGTGCTGGTTCTTCTCGACGTCCGAGGTGTAGAGCACGGTGTCGCACGAGGGACACTTGAGCCACAGGCCCTCAGGCACGCCACGCTTGGCGCCGGTATCGCCTTTCACCGAAGGAATGATTTTCTCGATCCAGGACATAGGCAGCGATGGGCGGGTAACCCGCTCCGTTTTCTCGTGAGGGCGTGATTGTCGCGGATTTGGGGGAAAGCGCCTAACAGGCGTGCGTGCCGCCAGCGCGCGCCGTGGCCACCCCTCCGTTCGCCCTGAGCTTGTCGAAGGGTCTGATGGAATGAAGAGGTTCGTATGCCACCAGCGCGCTTCGCGGCCGCGCGGGCCAGTCACTTTTCTTGCTTCGCCAAGAAAAGTAACCAAAAGAAGGCGACCCCAGGGATTCGCCTGTTTCCTGCGGTGCTCGCAACGCGCGGGACCCGCACAAATCGCCCGACAGTTGCGCTGACGCGCAACCAGTGGGCTCATGGTGCGGGCCTACGACCGCGCGTTGCTCCGCTCCTCGGGGCGCATCCATGGGGCCCTGTCGAACTAACGCTTGATCGCTTCGCGATGGAGTACGGGAACCCGGACACGAGCATCCGGGCTTGCGAAGAGAAATCACGGTCGTAAATCACACTTAGCGCGTCACAAATGTGACGTCTCGCCGTTGTCACTCTAAGCTGTACAAAGAACGTACACTTCTCTCGAAGCTAATGACTTGGCATTGACTGTGGGAGTTACGCAACGTGGTTCGCACATTTTCTTGGGGGTGGAGATTGAAAGTTAAAGTTGCAGCTGTGCTCACAACGGTATCGCTTTTTTCCGGTTGTGCTTACAACGTTCAACCGGCGCCGGTTCCGGTCGTCAACGTTCAGGCGTCGTATGACACAAAAATTGGCGGGGGTTGGGCGTTGGTGCTTGATGACAGTCTGAGCAATGTGTCGCGACAAGTGAAGCCGGCATCCTTTGTATGTAGCGCACATTCCTTTCCAGTAGTTCTCGGTGATGCGCTTCCTTCATCACTGCGACGAATGTTTGAACAGGTGTTTGAGCAAGTTCAAACGCGGGCCACTCCACCCAGCGTCGATTCGCTAAGCAGAGAAGCGCTCAAGGGCACGTTGCTGGTACGGCTGGAAGAGTTTTCGCCGCGTATTACGTGCCAAACGGGTTTCTTCTCGGGCACATGCAGCGCGTCGGCGGACATCGCTGTGTCGGTTAACGCGCGTGGTCCCGACGGGACTTTATTTGCAACTACGGCCTCTGGATCGAAGGTCGCAGATGGAAGTTCGGGCGGAGCGTGTGAAGGCGGGTCACAAGTATTAGGAGATGCGATTAATCGCTCTATGAAAGACATGCTGGAACGGCTTGGGGAACGGGTGTCGAACGCACCGCGTCTGCGCGAAGCTGGAAACAAGAAATAGTTGAGGCACCGTAGCCCGGATGCTCGCATCCGGTTTCCCGTGAGCCCCATCGCGAAGCGATCTAGCTTCAGCTCGACGGGCCCCCATGGATTCGCCCCGAGGAGCGGAGCAACGCGCGGTCGTAGACCCGCACCATGAGCCCACCGCGCGCAGACTTGCGCGCCATCGGGCGATTTGTGCGGGTCCCGCGCGTTGCGAGCACCGGAGGGAAACAGCGAATCGCCTGGGGTCGCCTTTTCTTTGGTGACTTTCTTTTGGCGAAGCAAAAGAAAGTTACTGCCCCGCGCGGCACGAGCGCGCTGGTGTCAACCCAACCATGTCTGCGAAAAACAAGTTTGGTTGGTATCAATTTGCGGCGGGCAGTGCCCGCCCTACGATTTCTCACGGGTTCATGGTTCGACACGCTCACCACGAACGGATGGTGGGCTACGCCCTCACGCAATCCACAAAGTACCGCTCCACCCCCTTGTCGTGCTCCATCACCAGCCCGTGCACATCGGTGTCGAAGCCGGGCAACAGCGTGTTGAATTCGCGGGCGAACTTGAGGTAATCGACGATCGTCTTGTTGAAGCGCTCTCCGGGCAGCAGCAGCGGAATGCCTGGCGGATAGGGCGTCACCAGCATCGCCGTCACGCGGCCCAGCAGCTCATCCACCGGCACCCGGTCCACCTTGCGGTGCGCGAGATGCTCGAAGGCGTCGCTCGGCTTCATCGCCGGTTCCATCGGCGACAGATACATCTCGGTGGTCACGCGGGCCACGTCGTACTTGCGGTATGCCTCGTGAATGCGCTGCGCGAGATCGCGCAGGCCCACGCGCTCGTACTGCGGGTGCGCCTGCACGAACTCGGGCATCACGCGCCAGAGTGGCTGGTTCTGGTCGTAGTCCATCTTGAACTGCTGCAGCTCGGTGACCAGCGAATTCCAGCGGCCTTTGGTGATGCCGATGGTGAACATCACGAAGAAGCTGTAAAGCCCCGTCTTTTCGACGACGACGCCGTGCTCGGCGAGATATTTGGTCACCAGCGACGCCGGAATACCCTGCTTGGAGAAACGGCCGTTGACGTCCAGCCCCGGTGTGACGATGGTCGCCTTGATCGGATCAAGCATGTTGAAGCCGGACGCGATATTGCCGAAGCCGTGCCACTTGTCAGTCGGCTTGAGGAACCATTCCTCGCGCTTGCCGGAGCCGTTGGAATCGAACTTGGTCGGACCCCAGGTCTTGAACCACCAGTCCTTGCCAAATTCCTTGTCGACCTTGGCCATCGCACGGCGGAAGTCGAGCGCTTCGCTGATGCTTTCTTCCACCAAGGCGCCGCCGCCGGGCTGCTCCATCATCGCGGCTGCGACATCGCAGCTGGCGATGATCGCGTACTGCGGCGAGGTTGAGGTGTGCATTAGGTACGCCTCGTTGAAGCGCGTGAAGTCGAGCTTCAGGTGCTCGGCATCCTGCACCAGAATCTGCGACGCCTGCGACAACCCTGCCAGCAGCTTGTGCGTGCTCTGTGTGGCGTAAACCATCGAATCCTTGCACGGCTTGCGGCCGGGGCCGATGGCGTGCATGTCCTGATAGAACGAATGGAACGCTGCATGCGGCAACCAGGCCTCGTCGAAGTGCAGGTTTTCGACGTACCCGGCCAGCTCTTTCTTGATCGTCTCGACGTTGTAGAGCACGCCGTCGTAGGTGCTCTGGGTGATCGTCATCACCCGCGGCTTGGCCTTTTTGTCCTTGACCAGCGGATGTGCGTTGATCTTCTTCTGGATCGACTCGCGCGAGAACTGGTCGCGCGTGATCGGCCCGATGATGCCAAGGTGATTGCGCGTCGGCTGCAGGAAGATCGGCACCGTGCCGGTCATCATGATCGCGTGCAGGATGCTCTTGTGGCAGTTGCGGTCGACCAGCACAATGTCATCGCGCGCCACATTGGCGTGCCACACCACCTTGTTTGAGGTGCTGGTGCCGTTGGTGACGAAGAACAGATGATCGGCGCCAAAAATCCGTGCGGCGTTGCGCTCACTGGCGGCCACCGGGCCGGTGTGATCCAGCAGCTGGCCCAGCTCTTCCACCGCATTGCACACGTCAGCACGCAACATGTTCTCGCCGAAGAACTGGTGGAACATTTGTCCCACCGGGCTCTTCAGAAACGCCACCCCACCGGAGTGCCCCGGGCAGTGCCATGAGTACGAGCCATCGCGAGCGTAGTCCACCAGCTCCTTGAAGAACGGCGGCGGCAGTGCGTTGAGATACTTGGTGGACTCCCGCACGATCATCCGCGCCGTGAACTCCGGCGTGTCCTCGAACATGTGAATGAAACCGTGCAGCTCCTTGAGAATCTCGTTCGGCAGATGCTGCGAGGTGCGCGTCTCACCGAACAGGAAGATCGGCACGTCGGCATTGCGCCGGCGGGTCGCCTCAATGAACTTCTTGAGCTCGACGACGGCGGTGCTTTCCTCGCCGTCCTCGTTGATCTCTTCATCATCGATCGACACCACAAAGGCCGAGGCGCGCGCCGCCTGATTGGCGACCATGCCGACGTCAACGTAGGTGAAGCCCCCGACCACTTCCATGCCTTCATCCTCCAGCGCCTTGGCAAGCGCGCGGATGCCAAGGCCAGACGCCGACTCGGCGCGCCAGTCTTCATCGATGATGACTACGGGGAAGCGAAATTTCATGGGTGGGATTCCGGTGACGTGTCGGGCTTTAACGACACTTTACAAAACTTTACCTGCGGGCAATGCCTGCTTACAACACAGGTCGAACAATGCTCGCATCATAGCTTTTGCCGCTGCCGGAGAACGCTCCGTCAGTGTGACCAAGCGGTTACCCACAGGAGCCTTCCCCGATGCATCATCTGCCACACCAGCCACACGACGATCATGACAAAAGCCTTCCGGAAATACTGGCAGACCTGCAATTGCAGCAACGTCTGTCCCGCCGTGCCGCGCTGCGGCGGCTGGGCGGCGCCGGGCTGATCCTGTCGCCGCTGGGTGCGATGGCCGCGGTGGGATGCGGCGAAGCCGTTGATGGCGAGACCATCTTTTCTGGCGCCAGCGTTAGCACTTGCACGCTGATTCCCTCCGAAACCAATGGTCCTTATCCCGCCGACGGTGCCAATGCATCGAGCCAGACGCTGAACGTGCTGGCCCAGTCGGGGATCATCCGGCAGGATGTCCGGTCGAGCTTTGGCAGCGCCAGTGCCACGGCGCCCGGCGTGCCGATGACGCTCAACCTGACCATCGTCAACACCAGCGCCAGTTGCGCGGCGCTAAGTGGTTACGCGGTTTACATCTGGCACTGCACCGCCACCGGACTGTACTCCATGTACTCATCGGGCATCACCGGCGAGAACTACCTGCGGGGCGTGCAAATCACCAACAGCAGCGGTCAGGTTACATTCACCACCATCTTTCCGGGCTGCTACAACGGGCGCTGGCCGCACATTCACTTCGAGATTTACCGCTCGGCCGCGTCAGTGACTGCTGGCAACACCTCGGCGAACAGTGCGAACCTCGCCAAAATTTCACAGTTGGGCTTCACCGAGGCCGAGTGCCGCACGGTGTATGCAGACAGCCGTTACACCGGCAGCATCAGCGCGCTGAACAACATCACGCTCGCCTCCGACAACGTGTTCAGCGACGGCTACGCGTCGCAGATTGTGCAACCCACCGGCAGCATCGCCAGCGGCTACACGGCAAACCTGACGGTCGGAGTGACGGCGTGAGCGGTCTTCGCTCGTCCGTTCCGGCTGCCATGCTGATGGCGTCACTTGCGGCGACTGGTGCCAGCGCCGCCACCTTCATCGTCACGTCGCTTGCCGACAGCGGCAGCGGCTCGCTGCGCGCCACCGTGGCGGCTGCAGCGTCTGGCGACAGCATCAACATCACGGCGACTGGCACGCTCACGCTGACCAGCGGTGAAATTCCGGTGACCAAGGCGCTCACCATCGCCGGACCTGGCGCGACGTCGCTGACCATCAGCGGCAATGCGACGTCGCGCATCTTCAAGGTATCTGCGACGACCGCTGGCGCAGAGGATGCGCCATTGTCACTGTCCGGCGTCACGCTCGCGAGCGGCTACGCAAGCGGCACCTGCCCGGTGCCCGCCACCGGCTCCGGTGGCGCCATCGCTGCAACCGAGTCACTGTCACTCTCCGATGTCGTCATCAGCAACAGCCATGCCGCCCGCAATGGTGGCGCGCTGGCCTGGGCGCTGCGCCGCAACGGCCAGTCACTGACGCTCAGCAATGTACGCGTCAGCGGCAACAGCGCCGGTTGTGCCAGCGCCACTGCCGGGGGGATCGGCGGTGGCATCTTTGCCGGCTACGACAGCAGCGTAAGCAGCGCCGCGACCGGCACGGTGACGCTGCTCAACACCCGCTTCCTCGGCAACAGCGCGCAACGGCATGGCGGCGGTATCGCGCTGACCGGTCCGGTATCGGCCACCATTAGCGGCGCCCGACTGTCCGGCAATACTGCCGTCACCGGCTACGGGGGGGCACTCTACCTTGCACCGCCGAGCGTCAGCACGGTCACGCCGCCGGCGGCGACGGTGAGCAATAGCGAGCTGTCCAGCAACCTGGCCGCGCTCGCCGGTGGTGCCATCGCTGCGGCCAATCTGGCTGCGGCGCAGCAAGGCAGCGGCAGCCGTAGCGCGCTGGTGTTGACCAACAGCACGGTGTCGGGCAATGTCGTGCAGTCGGCGGCGGGCGACGGCGCTGCGGCCAGTCTGGCCGGCAATGTCGCGCTCACCCTGAATAGCTGTACGGTCGCCAACAATGATCTGGCCAGCAACCCGACCGGGGCCGCCATCGTGCGTGGATTGTGTACGGTGACGACCGAGCCGATCGTGGCGCTCAACAGCACGATTGTCGCCCTCACCAATGGCGCAACCAGCGGCTACAGCGATCTCTCGGACGGCGGTGTCACTTTCGCCAGCGCCTGGAGCACGAATCAGAGCCTGATCCAGCAAGCCAGTGTGACGTTGAGCGGAGCCGGCAACATCACCGCTGTCGATCCGCAGTTGATGGCGCTGGGCTGGAACGGCGGCAGCACCCGTTCGCACGCTCTGAACGCGAACAGCCCGGCCCTGAACGCTGGCAGCAACCCACTGGGGCTGAGCACCGACCAGCGCGGCGCCGCGAGGACTTTCGGCGGCGTTGCAGACATCGGCGCCTATGAGGCTACCGTCAGCGCCAGCACGACAGCGGGCTGCAGCTTCGATCTCGACGGCGACGGCGTTCTGGCAGCCAGCACCGACGGGCTGCTGCTCGCCCGCATCATGCTTGGCTACAGCGGCAGCGCAGTCGTTGCCGGCGCTGTCAACAGCGCAGGAACGCGCCCCACCTGGGCGGCGATTCGGACCTACCTCAATGCCAACTGCGGCTTCACGCTGCCATAAGTGACTGACGGAGATTTCATGAGACACCCAACCCAGCTTTCGGCAACGGGAATCCTCATCGGATTCGCTGCCGCCAGCGTCGCTACGTGCAACGCGGCCACCATCAATGTCACCTCACTCGCCGACAGCGGCACCGGCAGCTTGCGCGCTGCGATCACGTCGGCCGCAGCCGGTGACACCATCAACATCACGGCGACTGGCACGCTGACCTTGACCAGCGGCGAAATTGCCATCGCCAAAAACCTGAACATCGTCGGCCCGGGCGCCAGCAATCTGACCATCAGCGGCAACGGCAGCTCACGAATATTCAACATCGTTGCCGGCAGCAGTGCCGCCGATGCGCCGGTTTCCATCAGCGGTGTCACCCTCTCCCGCGGTGCGGCGACAGGCACCTGCCCCAGTCCAACAAGCGGTTCTGGTGGCGCCATCCTGGCCACTGAGTCGCTGACACTGACCAATGTCGTGCTCAGCAGTAACAGCGCCGTGCGCAACGGTGGCGCGCTGGCCTGGGCGATGCGTCGCAGCGGGCAGGCGCTAACCTTGGCTGGCACAACCTTCAGCGGCAACAGCACCGGCTGCTCGGCCGCGTCCGCACAGGCACTCGGCGGCGGGCTGTACGTCGGCTACGAGGCCACGCTGGCAACCGGAAGCGCGGCGGTCGTCACCATCTCCGGCGCCACCTTCACCGGCAACACCGCCAGCCGCTCCGGCGGTGGCATAGCGATCAGTGCGCCAGCGACGGTCAGCATCAACCAGACCCGGATCGTCGGCAACACCGCAACCAGCGCGTACGGCGGCGGCGTTTACGTCGGCAACCCGTCCAGGAGCGGGTTGACGGCGGCGTCGGTGCTGTTGCAGAACAGCGAGGTGGCGGAGAACGTTGCTGCGCTTGCTGGCGGCGGCATCAACCATGTCAATACGGCCGCTTCCGCGCAGGCGAGTGCGACTGAAGCGACACTGGCACTGGTCAATGCCACGGTCTCCGGCAACACCGTTACTGCCAGCGGTGGTAACGCCTCAGCGATCGCGGTAGCGGGCAACGCAGGCCTGTCAATGGATAACAGCACTGTCGCGTTCAACAAGCTGACCAGCGCCAGCATTGGTGCTGCCATCACCCGCTCGGCATGTGCAGTCTCGGGCAGCAGCACCAGCACCCGCGAGCCCGCCTACGGCATCGATAGTTCAATTATTGCGATGACCAACTCCGGATCGAGCAGCTTCTACGATCTGAGCAATGCTGGTGGTACCTTCACAGGCAATTGGGCGGTCACCACGAGCCTGGTGCGACGCACCGACGCAACATTGAGCGGAAGTGGCAACATCACTGGCAGTGATCCCAAATTGCTGGCGCTTGCCTTCAACGGCGGGAACACCCGGACGCACGCACTTGCATCGACCAGTCCGGCCATTGATGCGGGCAGCAACGGGGCAAGCCTCAGCGCTGACCAGCGCGGCACCGGCTTCACCCGCAGCTACGGCAGCACGGTCGATATGGGCGCGTTCGAGTACAACCCGCTGATCGTGACGGTGGCAGAGTTCTACAACACCGGCCTCGATGCCTGGTTCATCAGCGGCCGCCCGGATGAACAGTACCTCCTCGATAACACGTCGGGATTCCGGCGCAGTGGCGCGACGTTTCAGGCAAAGTCTGCTTTGGCCTCAGACCTGACCGCGGCCGAAGACGCCGTGTGCCGCTACTACATCAGCATCGCGTCCCCGTATACGAGCTCCCACTTTTACGGCTTCAAGGCGACCGATTGCGCGACCATCGCAGCGGCGGTAACGGCCGGAACGGTCAGCGGCTTCAGCAACGAAGGCAATGACTTCGCGACTTACAAGGCCGCCACCAGCACGACCTGCCCGACGGCGGCCCCGGTGCCGGTTTACCGCAGCTTCCGCACCGCCGCAAATGGCAAGACGCCCAACCACCGCTACACCACGTCGTCCACCAGCCGCGACAGCATGACGGCGCAGGGCTGGGTCAACGAGGGTATTGCCTTTTGCAGCACCGGTGCTGCTACAGTTCAGTAAGCTCCGCCATGACCTTGCCGGTCGACACTGCTTTGCCTGCCAAGCTCCTCCTGCTCGATGATGACATTCGCCTTGCCACGATGGTGCAGGACTACCTTTCGCCGCACGGCTTTTCATTCGAGCATGTGGAGTCGATCTCGGACGCACGCTCCGCAGTGGCGCGCCAAGGTATTGCGCAATTCGACGGCGCGCTGCTCGATGTGATGCTGCCGGACGGTGATGGGTTCGACTTCCTGCGCGAGTTGCGGCAAACCTCATCGTTACCGGTGCTCATGCTCACCGCCCGCGGTGACGCCATGGATCGCGTGGTCGGCCTTGAGCTCGGCGCCGATGACTATCTGCCCAAGCCATTCGAGCCACGCGAACTGCTGGCGCGGCTGCGTGCCATTCTGCGGCGGACGAACAGCAGCAACGGTGGCGGTCATGCTGATCGTGACGTTTTGCGCTTCGGCGAACTGACCATCGACCGCGCCGCGCACCGCGTGACAAAGGGCGGCGATGAGTGCGCATTGACCGGCCATCAGTTCTCGATGCTGCTGGCACTGGCAGAAAATGCTGGTCGCGTGTTGTCGCGCGACCAGTTGATGCGCCTGACCAAGGGCGAGGAACTGGAAGCGTTTGACCGCTCAATCGACGTACACATCTCGCGCATCCGTTCGCTGATTGAAGACGATCCGAAGCAACCTCGCCACCTGCTGACCCTGCGCGGCGTCGGCTACCTGTTCGCAGCGCAGCGCGACGGCTGAGCATGACTCCGGGGGGCAGCACCGCCAGCGCGCGGCGCGAACTGCGCTGGTACCAGCGCCTGTGGGTTCGCATTTACCTCACGCTCGTGCTGTTTACCCTGTTGCTGGCTGCGATCGGGCTCTTCACCTGGGAAGCGCTGAACGGGTTCCCGGGTCTGGGCTGGCCGGGGCAGGACGCCGGAATTCCGCCGCATATGCACGAGAGTGGCGGCACTGATTCGTCGGCGCCGCCCCGGATGGATGATGGGCAGCCGCCGCAGCCTAAGCCAGCTCGACCGCCAGCCGACCGGGCGCAAGTCAACCGACCGCCGCCGCGCCCGGTGCAAGGGCCGGCATCACGCCTGTTGCCAAACAATCTTGGCCCACTGCTTCCCCTCGGCATCGTGATGATGGGAGTGATCAGCATGGCGTTGCTGGTTGTCGCATATCCGGTTGCGCGTGGCCTGGCCCGGCGTATCGAGCGCATCGCCGGCCCGGTCACGGCATTCGGACGCGGCAACCTTGCAGCGCGTGCCCCGGTTGACGACCCCGGCGAGATTGGCGAACTGGCGCGTGAATTCAATGCTGCCGCTGAACGCATCCAGGCGTTGGTGCAATCGCAGAAGTCGCTGCTCGCAAACGCGTCGCACGAGTTGCGTTCGCCGCTGGCACGCATCCAGATGCAACTGGAGCAAATCGGCGAGCGCTCTGCCGTCGAAATTCGCGACGACATCCGGCGCGAAATTCACGAACTCGATGCACTTGTCGAGGAGATTCTGCTGTCCAGTCGCCTGCAATCCGAGAACCGTCCAGCATTGAGCGATGAGGTCGAGCTGCTGGGGCTGGCTGCGGAGGAGGCCGCGCGCGTTGGAGTTGATGTTGAGGGCGAACTCGTCACCGTGCGCGGCGATCAGCGTTTGCTGCGGCGGATCATCCGCAACATGGTCGAGAACGCGGTGCGCTACAGTGGGGGCACCTCCAGCGTGCAGGTCCGGGTGACAGCCCAGCCTGGGCGAGCCACCGTCGAAGTGCTTGATCGCGGACCCGGCGTACCAGAAGCCGAACGGGAGCGAATTTTTGAGCCGTTCTACCGGGCGCGCGGCGCCAGCGAACGGGCCGGCGGTGTCGGCCTTGGCCTGGCACTGGCGCGCCAGATTGCGCGTGAGCATGGCGGCGACCTGCAATGCCTGGAACGCGATGCCGGAGGCGGCCACTTCCGGCTTTCGCTGCCTCGCTAACTGCTTGGGCCGATCGACAAAAACCGTTCTTAAATCAAGGCTTTACGGGCGTTTCGGGCGGTTGTGAATGCTGCGCCGCGATATACTGCGGCCCCATTCACTCGGGCACGCCGCGCGTGCTTTCCCTGCCGTCATGAAGGCTTCGCTGTGGCCCGTCTCGCTTGTCGGCCCACGCTCACTTGAGCGTCTCGCCCGCTTTCTGCGTCCTCACGCACTTCCTGCGACGGCGGCGTCCCCGGTCAGCGAAACGCGTCCTCGCACCATTGCCCAGAAGGCCTCGCACGTCGATGCTGCGGCGGACGACGGCGGCAGCCGCATCCGTGAAATTCCCTACAACTACACCAGCTTTTCCGACCGTGAGATCGTGATCCGTCTGCTCGGCGATGACGCCTGGGACGTGCTGCAATCGCTGCGTGGTGAGCGCAAGACGGGCCGCAGCGCACGCATGCTGTTCGAAGTGCTTGGTGACATCTGGGTGGTGGAGCGCAACCCCTATCTGCAGGACGACATGATCGACAACCCGCGCCGCCGCGCGCAGTTGATCGAGGCTTTGCGGCATCGCCTCGGTGAGGTGGAGAAGCGGCGCAATGTGGATGTTGCCGACGCTGACGGTGAGACACGCAAGGAGAAAGTCGGCGAACTGGTGACACGAGCCGCCAAGGCCGTCGATCGTTTTGAAGCGCAGTTCCGCGAGACCTACGACCTGCGAAAGCGCGTGCTGAAGGTGCTCGGCCGCATCACCCACAAGGACAACATCACCTTTGATGGCCTCGCCCGTGTGTCGCACGTGACCGATGCGACTGACTGGCGTGTGGAGTACCCCTTCGTGGTGCTGCATCCCGACAGCGAGGACGAGGTGATTGGCCTGGTCAAAGGCTGCATTGAGCTGGGCCTCACCATCATTCCGCGTGGCGGCGGTACCGGTTACACCGGCGGCGCAATTCCACTGTCACGCATGTCGGCGGTGATCAACACCGAGAAGCTGGAAACGCTGTCGCCCGTACGCTTCGAGGTGCTGCCCGGTGGCGCCAACAACGGCGAGCCATACGGCGTCATAGAGTGCGAAGCAGGCGTCGTCACGCGGCGCGCGATGGAAGCGGCGGAACACGCCGGGCTGGTCTGGGCCTGCGACCCAACCAGCGCCGACGCCAGTTGCATTGGCGGCAACATTGCGATGAACGCCGGCGGCAAGAAGGCGGTGCTGTGGGGCACCGCGCTCGACAATCTGGTGCAGTGGCGCATGGTGACGCCCGATGGCGAGTGGCTCGAAGTCACCCGCATGGATCACAACGTCGGCAAGATTCACGACGCCAACCACGCCACGTTTCACATGCAGTACATGGACGAGAAGCGGCGTCCGCTGCGTGAAGAGACGCTGATCATCCCCGGCCCGAGCTTCCGCAAGATCGGACTCGGCAAGGATGTCACTGACAAGTTCCTCTCGGGCCTGCCCGGCGTGCAGAAGGAGGGTTGCGACGGCCTGATCACCTGGTCGAAGTGGGTGCTGCACAAGATGCCGCCGCACACGCGCACCGTGTGCATGGAATTCTTCGGTCAGGTACGGGATTCCGTGCCGTCCATCGTCGAGGTGAAGGATTACCTTGACGCGCTGCCCAAAACCGGCGGCGCTCGGGTGATGCTTTCCGGGCTCGAACATCTTGACGAGCGTTACGTGCGCGCCGTTGGCTATGCGACCAAAGCCAAGCGCCATGGTCGGCCGAAGATGGTGCTGATTGGCGATATCGTCGGTGACGACGAGGACGCCGTGGCGCGCGCGGCGTCCGAAGTGGTGCGCATCTGCAACGCCCGCGGTGGCGAAGGCTTCGTCGCGGTCAGCGGTGAGATGCGCAAGAAATTCTGGCTCGACCGGGCGCGCACGGCCGCGATCTCAAAGCACACCAATGCGTTCAAGCTCAACGAGGACGTAGTGATCCCGCTACCGCGCATGGGCGACTACTGCGACGGCATTGAGCGCATCAACATTGAGTTGTCGATCAGGAACAAGCTCGCGCTGTGCGATCAGTTGCTCGGTTTTTTCGCCGGGTCGATGCCGCAGCATCGTTACGAGGAATACGGTGTTTCCGCCGAGTTGCTGGCCGACAAGGTGGCCGAAGCGCGTGCACAGGTGAGCGCGGTCCGCGCCAAATGGTCTGCGTTGCTGAACGGCGTCGGGCCCTCCTCTATCTGTAATACCGAGCCGTTCATCCAGGACCCGTCGTTCGCCGATGAGGCTGGGGCGCTGTCGCTGTTCCGCCAATTGCAATCGCACGAGATTCGGGTGAGCTGGCGCGCCGAGATCAAGGGCCCGCTGGAAGACATATTCGCTGGCGAGGCGTTGAAGCCGATCGTCGAGCGCCTGCGCGCAATCCATCAGGACGTGCTGCGTGGACGTGTCTGGGTGGCCCTGCACATGCATGCCGGTGACGGCAATGTACACACCAACATTCCGGTGAACAGTGACAACTACGAGATGCTGCAGGAGGCCAACGCGGCCGTTGCCCGCATCATGCGGCTGGCGCGCGCGCTCGATGGCGTCATCTCGGGAGAGCACGGCATTGGCCTGACCAAACTGGAATTCCTCACCGACGACGAGATCGCGCCGTTCCAGCGCTACAAGAACAAGGTTGACCCCGAGGGCCGCTTCAACAAGGGCAAACTGTTGCCCGGGGGCGATCTGCGCTATGCCTACACGCCATCGTTCGGCCTGCTCGGAAGCGAGTCGCTGATTCTGGAGGCGAGCGACATCGGCGCCATCAGTGATTCGGTGAAAGATTGCCTGCGCTGCGGCAAATGCAAACCGGTCTGCGCCACCCATGTGCCGCGCGCCAACCTGCTCTACAGCCCGCGCAACAAAATTCTCGCCACCGGCCTGCTGGTCGAAGCCTTTCTGTACGAAGAGCAGACGCGGCGCGGCATCTCGCTCAGGCACTGGGATGAATTGGCCGATGTGGCAGACCACTGTACGGTGTGCCACAAATGTGTGAATCCCTGCCCGGTGGATATCGATTTCGGCGACGTGTCGATGGCGATGCGCAATCTGCTGCGCAAGGAAGGCAAGAAGAAATTCAACCCCGGTACCGCCGTGGCGATGACGCTGCTCAATGCGCGCGATCCGGCGACCGTGAATTTGCTCAAACGAACCGTTGTCAACACCGGCTACCGCGCACAGCGCTTCGCGCACGGCCTGGCGCGGCGCTTCGGCCTGATCGGGTCGCAGACCAAACGCCCTCCCTCGACAACAGGCGGCAAGCCACCGATCAAGGCGCAAGTCATCCACTTCATCAACAAGCCGATGCCCGGCGGCCTGCCCAAGCAGACCGCCCGCAAACTCCTCGACATCGAGGATGACAAAGTGGTGCCGATCATCCGCAACCCGAAGCTCGACGCACACGAGCAGGAGGCGGTGTTCTACTTCCCCGGCTGTGGCTCGGAGCGCCTGTTCTCGCAGGTTGGTCTTGCCACGCAGGCGATGCTCTGGCACGTCGGCGCCCAGACCGTGTTGCCGCCGGGCTACCTCTGCTGCGGCTACCCGCAGACGGCGAGCGGCAATCATGACAAGGGTCAGGAGATCACCACCGACAACCGGGTGCTGTTCCACCGCGTCGCCAACACGCTGAACTACCTCGACATCAAGACGGTGATCGTGAGCTGCGGCACCTGCATGGATCAGTTGCAGAAGTACCAGTTCGAGAAAATCTTCCCCGGTTGCCGCCTGCTCGACATTCACGAATACCTGCTGGAAAAGGGCGTCAAGCTTGAAGGCGTGACGGGCACCCGCTACATGTACCACGACCCCTGCCACACGCCGATCAAGACGCAGGCGCCAATGAAGGTGGTCAACGGTTTGATGGGACAAGACGTCGCGCTCAATGATCGCTGCTGCGGCGAGAGCGGTACGCTGGCAGTCACCCGGCCCGACATCTCGACGCAGGTACGCTTCCGCAAGGAAGGCGAGATGCGCAAAGGGGCCGATGCCCTGCGCGCGATCCCGGTGAAGTCCGCTGACGGCAGCGAGAAGAAGTTCGACGGTGACGTCAAGATTCTGACCAGTTGCCCGAGCTGCCTGCAGGGGTTGTCGCGCTACAACGATGACGCCGGCACCACCGCCGATTACATCGTGGTGGAGATGGCGAAGCATCTGCTCGGGCCAAACTGGATGGCAGAGTACGTCGAGCGCGCCAACAGCGGCGGCATTGAGCGGGTGCTGGTGTAGGCAACCACCGGGCCGGGGGGCCGGCATAATCCGCTGGATGGACTACCAGCCCGTTCTCGACCGCATCCACGCTGCGTTGCAGCCCGTTATCGGGCAGGGCAAGGTGGCGTCCTACATTCCTGAACTGGCGAACGTCGCGGCGGATCAGTTTGGCATGGCGGTGGTGGATGTCGCGGGCAATGTGTATGCGGTGGGCGATGCCGGCAAACGCTTCTCGATCCAGTCGATCTCGAAGCTGTTTGCGTTGACGCTGGCGTTCCAGCGCGAGGGCGATTCGCTGTGGACACGCGTTGGCCGTGAACCCTCCGGTAATCCGTTCAACTCGCTGGTACAACTGGAGCGCGAGAACGGCATCCCGCGCAATCCGTTCATCAACGCTGGCGCGCTGGTGATCACCGACATGCTGGCAAGCCGGAGCGTGAACGCGGCGCAGTCGCTGGTGGATTTTGTGCGCAAGCTCGCGGGGGTGGCGGACATCACCTACAACACGCGAGTCGCGCAGTCGGAAATCAGCACTTCATCGCGCAACGCGGCGATGGCGCATTTCATGAAGAGCTTCGGCAACCTGCACAACAAGGTGGGCGAGGTGCTGCATGCCTATTGCCACCACTGTGCGATCGAGATGAGTTGCGTGGAGCTGGCGCGGGCGGTGGGTTTTCTGGTCAATCACGGTGTGAATCCGTGGAACGGCGAAACGGTAGTGGACCCGAGCTCTGCCAAGCGATTGTCGGCGCTGATGCTCACTTGCGGCACCTATGACGCCGCCGGTGACTTTGCCTATCGCGTTGGTCTGCCGGCGAAGAGCGGCGTCGGCGGCGGCATTGTCGCGATCCTGCCGGGTGAATGCGGCATCTGCGTGTGGTCGCCCGCGCTGGAGGAAAGCGGCAACAGCCACGCCGGCTCGCTGGCGCTGGAGATGTTCGCCTCACTGACCAGGCGGTCGATCTTTTAGACACTTGTCCGTCGTTTGCCCTGGCGCTCCGATACTGGCAAACCCGAACGTAAGTGCACAAGTCTTGTCCTATCCTGCCGGGCTTGGTTGCCCCGGCGGGCAGCCCCCTTTCCAGCCAACAAGATTCAGGAGTTCCCTCATGCTGCATGAAACCCATTCCGCCGCGCAGGACGAAGTCAACGCACTGGTGCCCGAAATCAAACTGAACCGCCGCGGCTTCATGGTCACGTCGCTCGGTGCCGGGTTTGCTGCGTCAGTGCTGCCTGTCGCCGCGCAGACGATCACCACGTCGGCTGACGGACTGGTTGCCGGCGAAGTGAAAGTGCCCACCAAAGACGGCGACATGGTCGCTTACCGTGCCATGCCAGCCACTGGCACCGGTTTCCCGGTGGTTCTGGTGGTGCAGGAAATCTTCGGCGTGCATGAGCACATCAAGGACGTGTGTCGTCGCTTCGCCAAACTCGGCTACTTCGCAATTTCGGCCGAGCTGTTCGCACGACAAGGCGACGTGACCAAAATCACCGATATCCCGAAGATCATGAGCGACGTGGTCAGCAAGGTGCCAGATGCGCAAGTCATGGCCGATCTTGATGCCTGCGTGGCGTACGCCAAGGCCAGCGGCAAGGCCAATACCGACAAGCTGGCGGTGACGGGCTTCTGCTGGGGCGGGCGCATCACGTGGCTCTATGCTGCACACAATCAGAACGTCAAGGCCGGCGGCGCCTGGTACGGCCGTCTCGTCGGTGCAACAAACGCAATGACACCGGCGCACCCGACCGATCTGGTGGACAAGATCAATGCGCCGGTGCTCGGACTCTACGGCGATGCCGATGCAGGCATCCCGAACGACACGGTCGCCAAGATGGAAGATGCGCTCAAGGCCAAGGGGAAGAAGAGCAAGATCATCCTCTACCCTGACGCGCCGCACGCGTTCAACGCCGACTATCGCCCGAGCTACCGCAAGGCGACGGCGGAAGCAGCCTGGAAGGAGCTGATCGCATGGTTCAAGGCGAATGGTGTGGCATAACAGCCTTTTAGCGAAAGCCCCGTCCGCATGGGGCTCCAATACTTGAATCGCCTGAAGTCGACTAGCGGCGATTTATGGCTTCAAGCCCACATTAAATGGGGCTTTCAGGCAGAAGCTGATAGCAACTGGATCACCAGTCGCCGGTTCTGCTTGCCCTTGTTTTCGACCTTGACGATCTGCACCGGGCCGATCTCGCGGGTGTTTTTGACGTGGGTGCCGCCGCAGGGCTGAAGGTCAACGCCGTCGCCGATTTTGAGCAGGCGCACTTGGCCGGCGCCGGTCGGCGGCGCGACGCTCATGGTGCGCACCAGTTCCGGCTGCGCCGCCATTTCCTCGTCGCTGATCCACTGCGTGGTGACATCGTGATTGCCGGCGATCAGTTCGTTGAGGCGGGCTTCGGTCGCGTCGCGATCAAAGGCAACGCCGGAGAGATCGAAATCGATGCGCGCCTTGGTCGTGTCGATGGCATTGCCCGTTGCGAGAATGCCGGGCAAGGCCGCGCAGATCAGATGCAACGCCGTGTGGTAGCGCATGTGCAGATGGCGGCGCGGCCAGTCGAGCGTGACCGTCACGCCTTCGCCCACGGCGGGTAGCACCGCGCCTTCGGCGAGCACATGCAGGATGGCACCGCTGTCGCGATCACGTCGCGTGTCGATGATCGTGGCACTACCACCCGACCAGCTCAGCTCGCCGGTGTCGCCGGGCTGGCCACCGCTTTCGTAGTAGCAGACCGTCTGGTCCAGGACCACGGCGGGCTTCGGCGCCGAGCCGTCGCGTGGCGCAGTCTCGGTGACCGTCATCACACGTGCGGTGGTGCTGCGCAGATAGGCGTCGTCGCGAAACAGTAGCTGGGTCACCGACTAGCTCAATTCGTTCGGGCGCACCCAGACCCAGTCGGACCCTTCGCTGATCACTTCGCTGGCCTCGTAGCGGCGCCCGGAACCTTGCACTTCGTAGACCACACTGGCCTGATAGTCGACCGTGTTCATGATCCAGGTGGCGCCCATGATCGGTCGCCCGAAGAATGCACTCTTCAGGCGAATCGCCTTGAATACAGCGCTGGCCACCATGGTGGCGGCATTGTCGCGGTACAGCCCTTGCCGCGAGCGCAGGGTGCGCAACTCGACCATGTCGATGTCGCGAGACAGCACCTGCAAGCCAAGCTCAATGTGGCCAGCGGGCAACTTCAGCAAACGGACAATCGTCGCCACCTGCCAGCCAGCAGCCGGCGCCTCCTCCGTCACCACAGCGATGTCGCGCAGCCGCAGCCGCTGCGTCGATGTGTTCGGCACCACGCAGCGAAAACCGGTGTCGCTGCGATCACGCAGATGCCAGAACTGCAGATTGAGCCGGGCCGCGTCGGGCGGCAAATCGCGGCGCAGGCGCTTGAGGGTGGATGCTTTCAGGGTGCCGATGGTTTCGATTTCCAGCGCGTCGGCGTACTCGTAAGTATCTCCCTCGATGCTGGATGCCAGCAGCGCCGGGTCATAAGAGATGGCAGTCGCCACCTTGTTGACACCATACGTGGCGGCAACGCGGCCGCGATCATCGCTGCGCTGGCTGGCACGAGCCAGCGGCTTGAATTCGGGATCAATGCGCAGCACCGCGCTGCGCAGTGCGAGCAGCGGGTTTTGCGACAGCGATCCGCCAAGGGTGACGTTGCGGCCGCCATCCTCGGCTTCGACCTGATCCAGCCAGGCCAGCGCCCGGGCGTGGATGGTGGTGGTGTCGCAATAGAGGTATTGCCCGCCCTGCGGCACCGAGTGGCGCGGTACGAGCCCATCGGTACCGGACAGATTGATGGCAAAGCCGCCATCCGAGGCCGGGCGCGCGGTCAGCCGGATGTCGTGCGTGAATTCTTCAATCTTGCGATACAGCGCGTGGATCTGTGACGGCGTATAGCCACCGGCATTGCCGACCCGCAGCAACAGCAGCACCGAGAACGCCCGCGCCGGAAACGTCGGTTGGCCGGCATTACTGATGTCATCAACGATGACGTGATCAACGCCAAGATCGCAGGTCTTGCGGAACACCTGATGCGTCTCGGCCCAGATGCCGGGGATCCACTCCTCATGGCGATAGAGGCGGAAGCGGTAAGCCATCGTGCGGAACCAGAAAAAGCGTGCCGCGACGCGCGCAAATTCGGTCGCAGCGCGCCCCGCGACCGACGCCGTCTCCCGCATCAAAATCGCCCGGTAGGCGTCGGCGAAGCGCATTGCCCAGTCGTAGCCGGAATCCCACAGGCGCTCACGCAGCGAGTGCGACTGCAGTGAGGCGGCGAGATAGTCGCGCTCAAGTCGTGTCGTCGTCGCTTCCAGCCGGGCGTCCAGCTCAAGCAATGGCGACGCGGCAAGCGTCTCCTTGTGCTCTGCTTCGCTGATAAAGGCGCGCAATTGAGCGCAAACCACATCGGTCGCCGAGAAGATGTCGCGATCCAGCGATGCCGCGAACTTGCGGGCGCCACCAACCGAACCCAGCGGGCTGGAATCTGTCAAACTGGCTAGCCAACGAAGCATTGTTTCCGGTCAATCATCAAATATGTTCGGGTGGCCGGCGACTGCGAGCACCCGTTGGTCAAAACGTAGAATAGCGCTCCGACCGGACGGCGGCAAGCAAAAGCGGGCGGCTCAGCATTGCCGAACGCTCCGCCGCCGACAGCAGCAATGTCAACTTGCGCCCCCCGCCTCCGTTGGAGGTATTTCCATACTCAGATTCACACAGCAATGAAGTTCACTATCCTGGTTTCCACTCTCGCAGTTGCCATCTCCTCCACGGCCCTGATGGCCCAGACACCCGCGCCAGCCACCGCCGCTGCGGCAAAATCCGCCGCCCCCACCACCCTGAAAATTGTTGACCGCAAGGTGGGCGATGGGGCTCTAGCCGAGGCCGGTGCACCAGTTGCGGTGCACTACACCGGATACCTTTGGGATGCCGCTGCGCCCGACAATAAAGGCAAGAAGTTCGACTCGTCCATCGAACGCAAGGTGCCTTTCGGTTTCATTATCGGTGCCGGACGCGTCATCAAGGGTTGGGACGAAGGTGTTGCAGGGATGAAGGTTGGCGGGCAGCGCACACTGATCATCCCGCCGGACAAGGGCTACGGCGAGCGTGGCGCGGGCGCCGATATCCCGCCGAATTCAACATTGGTATTCGATGTCGAGCTGATGGCCGTAATTGGAAAAACGGCTAACGCGTCGGCGACGCCTGCTCCTTTCGCCCCCGCACCCAAGCAGTAGGAAACTCTCATGAAGCATCCGGAAAACGCGGTGATCCGTCGGAGCGATTACCGCGCTCCGGGCTTCCTTGTGGATCGGGTCGAACTTTGCTTCGATCTCGATCCCCTCGCCACTCGCGTCGAATCGACCCTTTCCCTGCGCCGCAACGCGGCTGCCGGCGACGCGACACCCCCGCTCGAGCTATGTGGTGCTGACCTGACGCTGGTCAGCCTGCATCTCAATGGCGAGCCGCTGCCGGCGTCTGCCTGGCAGAAATCCGGGATCGGCGACCGGATCATCATCGCGGCTGCGGTCTTGACTGCCGGGGGCGAGCAACCGAGGCTCTCCATCGTCACCAGTTTCAACCCGACCGCCAACCTCGCCCTCGAAGGTTTGTACGTCACCAACGGCACCTTCTGTACGCAATGCGAGGCGGAAGGATTCCGCCGCATCACCTACTTTCCGGACCGGCCGGATGTGTTGTCGGAGTACCAGGTCACCATTCGCGGGCCGCGCGATGACTTCCCGGTGCTGCTGTCCAACGGCAATCTGGTCAGCGAGCGCGATCTCGGTGACGGTCGTCATGAGGCAGTCTGGCACGATCCCCACAAGAAGCCCTGCTATCTGTTTGCACTCGTTGCCGGCAAGATCGACCGGCTGCAGGACCACTTCATCACGGCCTCGGGGCGCAAGGTGCTACTCGAGATTTACTCCACCACCGCCAACTTGCCGCGCTGCACCTGGGCAATGGCGTGCCTGAAAGCCGCCATGCGCTGGGATGAAGAGGCATACGGCCGTGAATACGACCTCGACCGCTTCATGATCTACGCGGCTGACGACTTCAACATGGGCGCGATGGAAAACAAGGGATTGAACATATTCAATTCCCGCTTCTTGCTCGCCGATCGCGACACCGCCACCGACGCCGACTTTCAGACCGTTGACGCCATTGTGGCGCACGAGTATTTCCACAACTGGAGTGGCAATCGCGTCACCTGCCGTGACTGGTTCCAGCTCTCGCTCAAGGAAGGCTTCACGGTCTTTCGCGAACAACAGTACATGGCAACCCGCGCCTCCCCGGCGGTGATGCGCATCGACGAGACGGCGTTCATGCAGTCACGCCAGTTCGCGCAGGACGCGGGGCCGATGGCGCATCCGATCCGCCCCGATGAATATGAGGCAATCGACAATTTCTACACCGTGACCGTGTATGAAAAGGGTGCTGAAGTTATCCGCATGCTGCATACCCTCCTTGGTGCGGAGGCGTATCGCAAAGGCACTGATCTTTACTTCGCCCGCCATGATGGAACGGCTGCCACCTGCGACGACTTTGTTGCGGCAATGGAAGAAGCCAGTGGAATCGATCTCGCGCAATTCAAACGCTGGTACAGCCAGGCCGGCACGCCGCAGTTGCAGGTGCGCGACGAATACGATGCTGCGCAATCCCGCTACACGCTGCACGTCTCGCAAACAATGCCACCGACGCCCGGCCAGCTGGACAAGCAACCGATGGTGATACCACTGGCCGTAGCGCTGCTGCAGGAAGGCAGCGGAGTCACCAGTGAGCGCGTGCTGAATCTGACGGAAAAGACGCGGAGCTTTGCCTTTGCCGATGTTCCGGCGCGGCCGATCCCGTCGCTGCTGCGCGCGTTCTCGGCGCCGGTCAAGGTGGCGTTCGACTATGGCGACGCCCAGCTCGCGGCGCTGGTGGAGCACGACAATGATGGCGTCTCACGCTGGCAAGCAGTGCGGGAGCTGTTCTTCCGTGCTTTCGACAAGTTACGTGGCGGCAACGGCGCTGTTGCTGCGCTTGATCATGCCGTGGCGGCCTTGCTTGCCGACTACGCAACAGACCCGGCGCTGATTGCGCACATGCTCGCTTTTCCGTCGCATGGCGAGCTGGCAGACCGTGATGCCGAGATTGACCCGGCAGCAATTGCCTCGACGCGCGAAGAACTGCTGCGCCAGCTGGCGACCACCCACCGTGCCGCCATCATCGAACGCTACGGACATGAACGAATTGCGCTGTCTGGCAAGGCTTGGTCGCCGGACGTGACGTACGTGGCGCATCGCGCCCTGGCCGGCACCTTGCTGGCGTTCGTCAACGCCGCTGGTGACACCGAAACCCACGCACTCTCGCTCGCCCAATGGCAGGGCGCCGACAATCTCACCGACGTGATGAACGCGATGACTGCATTGCGCGACCAGCCTTGTCCTGAGCGCGATCGCATGTACGGTGCCTTCCACGACCAGTGGCAACACGATCTGTCGATGCTCAACCGCTGGTTTGCGCTTGAAGCGGGGGCGTTGCGCCGTGGCGAAGCCAGCGCAGTGTCTGCGGTCCGCGCCCTGCTCGCACACGAGCGTTTCGACAGCAAGAACCCGAATCGCGTGCGCGCCGTAGTGCAGGCCTTCGCCGACCAGAACTGGGAAGGTTTTCATGCCAGCGATGGCAGTGGTTATGCCTTCATTGCCGAACAAATCCTGCGCTTTGATGCGCAGAACCCGTCGCTGGCGGCGCGCTTCTGCGATGCGTTCTCGCGCTGGTACAAGTGCGTGGAACCTGCCCGCGCACTGCAGGGCATGTATCTGCACAAGCTGGCAGCGCATGAAGCGTTGTCGCCCAACGTTCGCGAAATCATCGAGAAGACGCTGAAGGCCGGAGACACCGCCGCTCTCAGATGAAACCCTCTGCCGCAGTCGCCCCCTATCTCGATTCACTGGTGCACTATGCACCGTTCTCCGAGATGAGTGAGGACGAGCTGGCACGGCTGTTTGCCCATGCGCGGGTGTCATACCACGCGGCGGGCGAGACGCTGGTCGCACTGGGCGCTACGGTGCAGGATTGCTGGCTGGTGTTGCAGGGTCGCGTTCGCGGTGAGCGCGGCCAGCCAGGCGAGAGCAGTGCGCTGAGCGCGCTTGAACTCACGGCAGGTGAAATGTTTCCGGTGGGCGCCCTGCTAACTTCACGTCCCACTATCAGCCGTTTCTTTTGCGAAGACGAAGCCTTCATCCTGCGCGTCCCTGCTGCGGACTTCGTGGCGGCGACGCGACATTCGGCGGTTCTCGCCGACTTCTGTGACCGTCGTCTTACCTTCCTGCTGGAGCGGTCGCGCCGCGCATTGCAAGCCAGTTACGCAGCCCATGAAAGCGCCGAACAGCAACTGCCAAGGACACTGGCATCATTGATTCGACGCCCGCCAGTCAGCGCGACCGGCGGCGAGACAGTCCGCAGCGCCCTGACCCGCATGCAGGACGCAGCGGTGGGCTCGATCGTCATCGTCGACGACGCTCGCCGGCCAGTCGCGATTGTCACCGAGCGCGACATCATTCCGCGTGTTGTACTCGCTGGCGGCAACATCGACGCGCCGGTGTCGTCCATCGCCACGTCATCGGTGAGCACGCTGCCTGTGCACGCCACCGCCACCGACGCTGCATTGCTGATGGCTGAGCACGGCTTCCGCCATGTCGTTGTTGTTGACGGTGATGGTGCGCTGGCCGGGATCGTTTCCGAGCGCGATCTGTTCGCGCTGCAGCGGCACACGCTGACGGGTATCAGCGGTGCCATTGGCCGCGCGGGCAGCGTTGGACAGCTGGCTATCAGCGCCGCCGATGCGCGCCAGCTTGCCCGCAATCTGATCGCGCAGGGCATTGAGGCGTTGACCATGACGCGCTTCGTCAGCCACCTCAACGACCAGATCACGCGGCGGCTGCTCGATCTGATGGCGCAGAAGCATGGGCTGAAGCCAGGTGACGGTTGCTGGCTGGCACTCGGCAGCGAGGGGCGACACGAGCAGACCATCAGCACCGATCAGGACAATGCCCTCATTCTGGGCGCCAGTTGCAACCGGGAGCGTGCGCTTGCCGCAGCGACAGAGGTCAACGCCGCGCTGGCTGAATGCGGTTTCCCGCTATGTCGCGGCAACATCATGGCAGGAAATCCGGCGCTTGCCCTCACGGTTGACGAATGGCGCAGCAAGTTTGCAAGCTGGATCGAACGCGGCGATCCGCAGAGCCTGTTGCAGGCCAACGTTTTCTTTGACCTGCGTCCGCTGTGGGGTGACGCCACCCTGGCCGAGACACTGCGTGCCGACGTCCTCGCCCGCGCGGCAGCCAACGAACGCTTTCTCAAACAGCTCGCCCACAACGCGCTGGCAGTCGAGCCGCCGCTCAACTGGCTGGGCAACCTGAGCGCCACCGACGATGTTGAGGGCCGCCGCGTGATCGATCTCAAGCGCTTCGGCGTGCGGCCTTTCGTCGATGCGGCGCGGGTGCTGGCCTTGGCGCATACCTGCACTGCAACCAGCACGGTGGAGCGCTTGCGCGCGCTGGCTGCCGCCGGCAAATTGCAGGCGCGCGAGGTCACCGAATGGGCGGATGCCTTCAGTTTTGTGCAGGGGCTGCGCATGCGGGCACAGGAGCGCAGCCGTATCGCGTCTGCCCCCAATGCGGTGGCGATCGACGATCTGAGCCCGATGGACGCGCGCATTCTGAAAGAGTGCTTTCGACAGGCACGGAAACTGCAGCAACGCCTCGCCGTAGACTATCCCTGATATCCGATGTTCGACTGGTTCAGACGAGATAACCCTCCGGCTGTGTCCGGCGCCGACTCCCGCTGGGTGGTGCTGGATCTGGAGACCTCCGGGCTTGACCCGAAGCAGGACCGCATCGTGGAGATTGGTGGCGTTGCCTTGCATGACGGCGCGGTTGATCTGACCGATTACTTCCAGCGTATCAACGCCGAAGGCAGCGGCCTGTCGCATGAAAATCGTGCGCTGCATGGCGTGACTGCCGCAGAACAGCGCGACGGCGCACCGCTGGCGCGCGCACTGGACGACTTGCTGGCGTGGATGCGTGGTGCGCCGCTGGTAGGCTTTCACACCCGCTTCGATATCGGCTTCCTGCGTCCGGCGCTGGCCTCGCATTTCGACGGGCGGACGGCACAGCAGTTCGGCGCCCGCCATCTCGATCTGGCGGTCATCGCGCCCAGCGTGTTTCCGCACATCAAGGCCCGCGGCCTTGGCGAGTGGACGATGGCGCTCAGGCTACCCGTCCGCCGCCAGCATCGCGCGCTGGCAGACGCGCTGGCTACAGCCCATCTGCTGCAACGTATGGTTGCAGCGCTGCCCGCAGGCGAACGCCACTTTGATGCGCTCAAGGCGCGCGAGTCCGATCGGCGCTGGCTGTAGCCAATCCGGCACTGTGCCGGCGCCTAAAATGGGCGCATGAGTGCAGTTTCCCACCCCGCCTTCCCGTCGGTGCGCATGCGCCGCCTGCGCCGCGACGCCTTCAGTCGCAACATGGTGCGCGAGACGCAGCTATCGGCCGCCAATCTGATCTGGCCCGTCTTCGTCATTGAAGGCGACCAACGCACACAAGCGGTGGCCTCCATGCCTGGCGTTGAGCGGGTGTCCATCGACATCCTCGTCGAGCGGGCAAAAGAGGCAGCGGCCCTGGGTGTTGGCGCCATCGCGCTGTTCCCGGTGATTGAATCGGTCAAGACACCTTTCGCTGAAGAGGCCTACAACGACGCCGGATTGATCCCGCGCGCGGTCAAGGCACTCAAGGCCGCCGTGCCCGACATCGCCGTCATCACCGACGTGGCGCTCGACCCATACACGTCGCACGGGCAGGACGGCCTCATTGACGACAGCGGCTACGTGATGAACGACGAAACCGTGGCTGTGCTCACCCGGCAGGCACTGTCGCACGCACGTGCCGGGGCCGATTTTGTCGCGCCGAGTGACATGATGGACGGCCGCATCGGTGCCATCCGTGCCGCGCTTGATGCCGAAGGTCACATCCAGACCAAGATTCTCGCCTACAGCGCCAAGTTCGCCAGCGCCTTCTACGGCCCGTTCCGCGACGCAGTGGGCTCCAGCGGCAATCTTGGCAAGAGCAGTAAGGAAACCTATCAGCTCGATTTCGCCAACAGCGACGAGGCCATCCGCGAATGCGCGCTCGACGTTGCCGAAGGCGCCGACATGCTGATGGTGAAACCGGGCCTGCCGTACCTCGACATCCTCGCCCGCGTGAAGGACGAATTCAAGATGCCCGTGGCCGTGTATCAGGTCAGCGGCGAATACGCGATGCTCAAAGCCGCCGCCGCCAACGGCTGGCTCGACTACAAGAAGTGCCTGCTGGAAACGCTGATCTGCTTCCGGCGGGCCGGGGCGTCGGCGATCCTGACGTACGGGGCTGTGGATGCGGCGCGGAGGATGCGGGAGTAGTCGCCAAGGCAGCGGCGTTGGGATCGTTATCGAAAGAGGCGGTTGATTTGCTTGGCCGTGTCCAGACCGTCCAGCTGAAATTCCACCAGCGCGAATAGTTGCCCAGTGGTTTGCGCCCAGCGCTCGCCTACCAGGCGTTTCTCGCGTGAGTCATCGTTGGTTGCGTAGGCATCGCCCTTGTATTCAACGACGGCAATCCGTCCATCGTGAAGCTCCGCGACAAAATCCGGGTAGAAGTTGTCGGTCGCGGTCGGCAACCAGAATGCGAATTGCGGCAACTGACTCAGATTTCGCACCCAGTGGCGCACCGATGGGTGCCGATCAAGCGCCTTGGCGCAGTCGAATTCCTCGCCGTTGGCCTTCAAGTCGGCGATGACCGGAAAGAAATGCTTGTCAAATCGCCAGCTTCCGGAATAAGGGTTTCGGGCTGGGTAGGCTCCAGCACGGAACTCAAACATCCAATCAGGTGAGGTCACCAGCGTCGTATCCTGCGTGCCGAACAGCAGTTGCTGAAAGCCGGTCATTCGCGCCCTGGCCTGCACAGCCTCCACGCGCGCGGCAATCTGTTGCGACAACTGAAACTGTGCCCGCAGCAGCCCGGTGACGGAGTACCCCCGTTCACGCGTGAGATGTGCAACCAGCCGTGACACATACACACGCATCGCACTGGCACCGACATAGATGGTTCTCGCCTGCCTTGCCAGCTCGTTCACGAGTTCGTTCTCGGTCACGCCAGTGGGTACCGCATTCAAACTGAGCTGTGCCTCATGCGCCTGTCCGTATCGCATGCGCTCGCCGTCGAGATAAATCTCCAACTGCTCGGACTGCTCAACCAGATTGAAGCCGTCCAGCCGCGGCTGCGGGTCTTGCAACAGCAAGTCAAATTCCGCCAGTTCCTCAAGGAGTTTCGCGTCCAGCAACTGCAACTCACCTTGATGGCGCAGGCACAGCAGTGGCAACGGCTTAAACGCAACTCCGCGTTCCGACGGCGCACGCCGCGTCGCCGCGACGGCGTTGTGGAGATCAACGCTGGCCGCCACAAACGCTGCTTCGTCCTTACCTGCGGCAGTGACCAGTGTTGTCTTTACAGCATCGCTCACTTCGCCACTAACGCGCACGCTTACACGAGATGGATCGGTGGACGGGAGCACCTCGATATCGGGGTGCGTCTGGATGGCCGGCAGCGCCGCAGCCGGTAAATCAATCTCAAAGTCGCCGCGCACAGTTGGCGTTACTGCGTGATCCGCACCACTGAACCAGTCATCCGGATCGGGCATCAACACGCTGGCCGCATCGATGCGGTTGAAGCCCATGCCTTCCACCATCTTGTCGACCAGCGCGCCCGCCGCATCGGTAAACGATTTCGCGATCACTTGCGCATAGGCCCGGTTGAGCGCGCGACTCTTGCGCCTGCGCGCGTAAGGCATGCGCAGCACACGCCCCAGCAGCTGTTCAACCGCAGTATTCGAGCGCAGGTTCTGCAGGGAGCAGAGCACGTAGGCGAACGGACAATCCCAGCCCTCGCGCAGGGCGTCCACCGTAATGACGTAGCGAATCTGGCAATCGGCATCAAGCAGATTGATGTCGTCGAGATCCCGTTGCGACCCCGTCGCGATAGCGATCTCATAAGACGGAATTTTTTCGACGTCAATGAGGTGCGCCTTCAGCACGTCCGGCGTCACCTCGCCGCCTTTGTCCTGGGCCTGAAACAGCACCAGCGGACGCACGTAGTCCGGTTCGTGTGCCGCCTCGGCCTCGAGCGCGTGGCGGCGTAGCACCGCGTCACGAACCGCATCCCCCCAATGATCCGGGGTGTGCTCGGCAAGCAGGATCGGGAGCTTGATCATCTCCTCGGCCTCGAGCTCACGCGCAGACACGCTGTAGAGCACATTGGTGCGTTTCGGCACTGGCGTCGCGGTCAAGTCCAGCACTGCGCTCGGGCAAATGGTGCGCAGCATTTCGAGCGATTTTGGTGTTTTCGCGTTGTGCGCTTCGTCGACAATCACAATCGGACGCAGCAGTGCCAGCAAGTTTGCGGCTGACGACTTCACCCGGCCAATATCATTGGCCGTCAGACAGGACTGCTTTTCTTCGTCAAGATCGGCCTGCTCGACTACCGCGAGGCCGAGCTCACTGGCGCGCGCAGTGGTGATACCTGCAGCCAACGCGCGGAAATGCGGTTCGAATGCTTCGCTGAAGCTGTAGACGCGGCGATCACTGCGCTTCTCGACGCGAAACGTCTGGATGGTCGCTACCACCACCATCGCCACGCGACCAAAATCCTGTGGCGCAACCGTCGCCAGATCGACTACCTCGATCACCCGGTAGGCATCACCGTACTCCGCCCGTAGCGCCGCCGCATACGGATGCGCGGGCGATTGCAAGGCCTGCACCGTTTGCGTACGGATCATGTCGCTCGGCGTCAGCCACAGCGTCACCGGAAACGGTTGCTGCGTCCACGTTTGGGCAATGCGCGGTATGGCATGTGCCGCCATCAGCGTCTTGCCGCCGCCAGTTGGAATGCGCAGGCAAACACACGGTACAGCCCCCAGTTCATCTGCCCGGTACGGGATGGCGGGTAGTTGCTGCCGCGACATCGCATGCGCCCACGCGGCCTCCAGCCCCATCGTGCTGGCTTGACGCAGAAACAGCGTCAACGCATCCAGTGCTAGCGACTGGTAGGTTTTCAGGGTGAATTGGGGCATGGCTGGCGGTTAAGGAATTTTTGAGACTTCTCAGCGTCTCATGTAACTCATTGTTTATAAAAATGTTTTTCTAGCAATCGGTTAAAAATTGGTTAGAAAATCGGTTAAATCGGTTAAATCCGTAACCGATCTAACCCACCTTCTGACAATCAACAATGACCCAGCGACGGTTCACCGACGCCAGCCGCACACCGTCATGACCCTGCACCCGAAGGGTGGTAAGCAGGTTTTTGACTTTTGCCTTTTTTTGATCCTCGCTGAGCAGGCCGGGCAGCTTATCTGACAATAGTTTCCGAAGGTCACCAATGGGAGCGGACTTGAATCTCTGGACGTGCCGCACGATCAACTGCTTGTAGTAGTCGTCGGTCAGCCCCTTGTTCAGCGTGTACTCAACCTCGGTGTCTGTGGCTGATGCGACCATCGCAGAAACAAAATACTTCGGCTTGCGCCCTTCAATCAAATGGCGCTGTCTCAGGACAATAGCCTGCGAGTCATCAATCGGTTGATGCTTTTGCACCCGGTCGAGCCAGACCACCTGCTCAATCGGCAATTCCGTTTGCTCCATTAGCAGGCGCGAATAGTTTTCATCAATTGTCTGGCCGTACACATTGAGCACCGTGCTGCCAGCGTTTGACCCCTCGTAGTCCGGCAAGGGCAGATAGCGCTTGCGTTGGGTTTTCAGCATGTCGGCGATTCCAAAGCCTCCTTTGTCAATCATCCCGATTGCGTTCATCGCTGTTGCCAGCCAATGGTTGCGATATACGTTCGGCACTCGCGAACCGGAAAAATAGTCTTCTGGCTTGCCGTCGACAAAGCCGCCAACATTGGTCAATTTCAATCGACCGACAAACTCCTCCACCACCACGCGACCGTTGCGCGAATAGTCCTGGTGGGCAATGCAGTTGTGCAAACTTTCGAGCACGACTTGCGTGTCATAGCGCGGCATTTCCGTCGCGATGAGTTGATTGGCCGGAAAGAGCTTGATGTTCGGGTTCCTGATGCGTCTCAATACGCCAGTGGTCGTCAGCAAAAACGGCGGGCCGAAATGTTCGACTACGCGCTCGTCGGGTAGCTTCCAGCTTATCTCGGCGGGGTTAGGCGATAGCAAGCCAACACGCTGCGGCCGCGCCAGAAGAAGAAGTGCTGCGCGCGTCACACCGCCATCGCGCGTAATGCGAGCCTTGTCGAAAAACTGGGCGTCGGTCCAGCTAGCAATCTCGCCAAACCAGCGTTCATTCTGATGTTTCTCGGCGAATTTTTTACGTGCAAGCGCGATCGCTTCCGGATCAAGGTCATCCAGCGTTGCTGCGGCAACGACTTCCGCGCTCCAGTCCTCTCCCGCCAGCGGTTCGGCAAGAATCGCATCGTGCCGATCATTGTGCAATTCGACGAGACTGTCCCCGACGCGCTGCCACGCTTTCTTGTGCGCGAATACGGGTTTGCGTGGCGCATGCTTTGGCACATGCACCAACCACACCACTGCGCCCGTATCGGACGCCTTCAGTTCCTCAACGCGCAAGCCCATCGAGGGCAGATTGACCAGGTTACCTTGCAAACGTTGTGCAAGGTTTTCGGCGGTGTAGCCGTCAAAGTGTCGAATGCCTGTGACTTTTAGCGTCTTGTCTTCAACGCCCATCACCACGCTGCCGCCCTCCATGTTGGCGAACGCTGAAACGTAGGTCAGCAAGTCCTCGCCCACTTTGCCGGACACAAACGATTTCAGACTGCCCGCAGCCTTCCATTCCACCGCGTCGTTCTCCTTGCCGTAGCGGTCGCGAAGATGCGCCTGCAACTCTTGCGCGTTCATCGCATTACCCCCGCCCCACGTCATACGGAATCTGCTTGAACCTGATGCGGGCGGCGTTCAGTCGGGCGGGGCCGAGGCGGGTGGCCTCGCCGTAGATCACGCGAGCGCTGGCGGTGGCAGGCATCGGGTGCGCTTCGTCCAGCCATGCGAGGAGTGGCGAGGTCAGCACGTTGCCGCCTTGCGGCCGTCGGTCACCGAGAATGCCGTTGAACAGCAGGTAATACGCCACCCCGTTGTGGGTGCCCAGGAAGGGGCTCGAACCTGCCTGCCCGGAGGCGAGCGGCGTGCCCGTCTCCTGCATCCACACGAACGCTGCCAGCGTGCTGAAGCGCACGTCGGGGTGAATGGCGCCGGCTTGGTCGAACACCGGGGCGCCGAGGCGCAGGAAGCGAAAGCTGCCGCCGCCCTGCCAGTTCACCGCCTTGCTGATGCCGCCCTGTTCGCCATCGAGTACTTTTTTCAGGCGTGGCAGGCAGTGCGTGTGCGCATGCTCGCCCATCTCGATGCCGATCCAGCGGCGGCCCATTTTCTGCGCCACCGCTGCCGTGGTGCCGGAGCCGAGGAAGCTGTCGAGGATGAGGTCGTTGGAGTTGGAGGCGATGTGAAGGATTCGTTGAAGCAGGCGCTCGGGTTTTGGTGTGCCAAAGCTTGTTTCGCCGCCAAAAAGCAAGTTCGCCTCTTTCTTTGCCTCATCGGTATGACCAACGTCTTCATGAGGCCACCACGTCCACGGCACGAATCCCTCGACCTCCGACAGATAGCGAATGACGCTAGGTTGTGCGCTGCCGTCCTTACCCCAATAGATGCGATTGGCGGCCAGCAATTTCTTGAACTCTGCCTCGATCATCGACCAACACCGACCTTCCGGCGGGCGATGCCGTTTTCCGCCGGGCGAAACGATCTCGTACATCTGATTTGGTCGAAAACCTTGCGCGGTCATCGGCAGTCCGCGCCACCGTTTGGCGGGATCAGTCTCTGATGGGTTGTCCGGATTGCGATAGACCTTTGCCTGATCTTCGTCAGGAGCAATTAAATTGCGGGTCTGCTTGAATGTTTCTGGCTTCTTGGCATAGACGAGCGCATAGTCGTGCACGTCACCAATGGCTTCTCGATTTTCGCGTGAATAGCGCTTTTGCCATACGTTTGTGGCGATGAAGTTCCCCCGCCCAAACACCTCATCCATCAACACCTTGAGGTAGTGCCCCTCGTTGTCGTCGATGGTGACCCAGATGCTGCCGTCTTCACTGAGCAGCTCGCGCAGCAGTTGCAGGCGCGGCAGCATCATGCTGAGCCATTGCGCGTGCTCGAGGTTGTCGTCGTAGTGCTCGAACGCGCTTTTGGTGTTGTACGGCGGGTCGATAAAGATACATTTGACCTGCCCGCGATAGAGCGGCAGCAGGGCCTTGAGCGCTTCCAGGTTGTCGCCCTGAATCAGCAGGTTGTCGCGGGTGGGCGCAACGGTGGTGGCGGGGCGGTTTTGAATAGCCGTTTCGGCACTCAGCTTTTCGCTGGAACCCTTATCCGATGTGGGCTCAAGGCCAGAAAACAGGTCTTGTCGACTTTCTACATTTTCAAGTGTCAAGCCCTCGTCCGGCGGTGCTTTCAGCATTGGGGCTGATGCCTCGTGGGCGGACACTTCTTCCAGCAAACGGTAGGGCACGCCCGCTGCGATCTGGAAGGCAGCGTCGCGGTTGAGCCAGTCTAGGGTGGGCATGGTGGAATTGTGCCGGAGCGTTGGGGCAGTGACAGTGCGATTGCAGCGCGTGAGCTACCAAAGCACATTCACGCCATACTCCCGAAACACCTGATCGTTGCTGACCAGCAGCATTCCTTCGCCTGTAGCCTGCGCCATCAGCATGCGGTCGAACGGGTCGCGGTGCGGGCCGGGCAGCTTGCCTGCGGTGAGCGCGTGAGCAAGATTGATTGACAGCACCTCGAAGCGCTCCTTGCGCAAATAGGCGTCGAGGTTGTCCACGATGTCGCTTGCAAGCGGTAATTTGCCGAGCTGATGTTTGATGGCGATTTCCCACGCGGTCGCCGCGCTCACGCAGATGCGCCGCCGCGCCTCGCTGATGGCGGCACGCGCGACTGCGGACAACTGCGGGTCGTCCAGTAGCCACCAGAGCAGCGCATGCGTGTCTAGCAATAACGGCGGCGGCTGCAGCCAGTAGGTGCCGGGCCGCTCGCGAGCTGCCAGCGCGGCCTTCGCCGAATCATCGGCCGCCACCGTCAGAGCCCGTTCCAGGCGCGCAGCGCGTCTTCTGGCAGCGGCTCAAAGAACGCGTCCGTCAGTTGCGCTTTGCCCTTGGCCGCGCCGGGTGTGCGCGCCTCGTCCACCAGCGCGACCAGCCGCACGCAAGGCTTGCCTGCGCGCGCGATGACCACTTCTTCCCCCGTCAGTGCCGCGTCTATCAGACGTGACAGCTGAGTCTTTGCATCCTGAATATTGATTTGCATAGCGACCAGATTGTCTGACCAGACCAGATTGATTAGTCCGATTTTAGCGAGGTTTGATCGCTGTGGCAATGCATGGCGTCTACGACCGGTCAATCGCACAAAGTCCACCGTCTGGGTTAACAGCTATTCTTGGGAAGGCCTTTCGCAAGCGGTTTGAAGCCAGAATCGAGCTATTGCTGATTTATGGAGAATCAGCGCGTTAGCCAGCGTCCAGCAACGGGCTAAAGAAAAAGCTGTTGCTCCCGATCCACCGGATAAGTGGCAAATTCCGGCATCGCTTCCATGCGAGCGGCGAACGCCGCAATTGCCGGATAGCTGGACTTCGGCGCGCGTTCAGCCTGAGTGAATTGCGTAAAGCCCCACGCGACCGCGACGCTCACGTCGGCCTGAGTCAAAGCGTCGCCTGCGAGATGCATGCTCCCCGTGCGCGCCGCGCTGGCAACGTCCGCCTCGATCAGATCGTACGCCGCCTGCAACTGCCCCGTGACGCGATCTAGCCATGGCTGGTGCAGTTTTTCGGGTGGACGCACGCCGTGCTCGTAAACGCATTGCACCGTCTTCTCCATCGCCACCAACGCGTTGGCGGTGATGCGCAGCGCCTGCGTCAGCGCCGATGGTTGTGTCGGCCACAGCGTCTTCGGCGTGGCGAGTGTTTCGATGTATTGCAGGATCAGGTTCGAATCGTGCAGCACGCTGCCGCCGTCGCACACCAGTGTTGGCGCCTTCACCAGTGGGTTGATCGCTTTGAACGTGTCAAAGTGGCGAAACACTGACACCGAGCGGTGTTCGAAAGGGATGCCGAGCAACGCCATCGACACCGCACAACGGCGGACGTACGGGGAATCGAGCATTCCGATGAGTTGCATGAACTGCACTTTCGATGGCCAAACGGAGTTGCGATTGTAGGAGCGGCTCTGCCGCGACACGATCAGCGCAGCGCTACATGGGTCGCGGCAGAGCCGCTCCTACAGGGGATTTGCCAGTTGCAGCGCCAGACGGTTATGCCGCTCCACGTGCACAGGCAAATCGAGCGTCGTGAGCTTTCCTTCGCGCACGACTACCCGACCGTTGACGATGGTGTATTCGGCCTGTGGGCTGGCGCAGAACATGAGCGCCGCAACCGGGTCGTGCACCGCACCACCGGCCATTGCCAGCGTGTCGACGCGGAACAGCGCAAGGTCGGCCGCCATGCCCGGCGCGATGGCGCCGACATCGTCACGCCCAAGCACGCTGGCGCCGCCGCGTGTGGCCAGACGCAACGCGTCGCGCGCCGACAGCTCGCGGCCACCGTCGTCGCAACCGAACGGCTGCAGGCTGCGCCCGACGCGCGCCAGCAGCATGGCCTGTCGTGCTTCGTTCATCATCTGTGCGGCGTCGTTGCTGGCACTGCCGTCAACGCCGAGCCCAACGCGCACGCCGCTGGCAATGAGTTTGCGGATCGGAGCGATACCGCTCGCCAGTCGCATGTTGCTGCACGGGCAATGCGCGATGCCGGTGCCGCTGGCCGCAAAGCGGGCGATGCCATGCGCATCGAGCTTGACGCAATGGGCATGCCACACATCGTCACCGAGCCAACCCAGCTCCTCGGCATATTCGGTGGGTGTGCGATTGAACTTCTCGCGTGAGTACGCCACGTCATGGTCGTTCTCGGCGAGATGTGTGTGCAGGCGAATGCCTTGGCCCCGGAACGAGCGCGCCAGCGCAGCGGACTCGCGCATGAGATCCGTGCTCACTGAAAACGGCGAGCACGGCGCAAGGCCGACGCGGACCATGGCGTAGCGCGTGGCGTCGTGAAACTGCTCCACCGCGCGCTGCGAATCCTTGAGGATTGCATCCTCGTTCTCCACCACCGAATCCGGCGGCAAACCACCTGCGGCTTCACCGACACTCATGCTGCCGCGCATGGCATGAAAACGCATGCCGATCTGCTGCGCCGCGGCAATGGTGTCGTCGAGTTTCGCGCCGTTTGGGTACAGATACAGATGATCACTCGATGTGGTGCAGCCCGACAGCAGCAACTCGGCCATCGCGGTGAGCGCCGACGCATGGATCATCTCCGGCGTCATGCGCGCCCAGATGGGGTAAAGCCCCTTGAGCCAGGTGAACAACTCGGCATCCTGCACGGCGGGAATCGCCCGCGTCAGGCTTTGATACATGTGGTGATGGGTGTTGACGAGGCCCGGCGTGACGACGCAGCGCGACGCGTCGATCACCTCGTCGGCGGTTTGCGGCAACTCGCCGGCGGCACCGACCGCATCAATCACGTTGTCGCGGATAAAGATCGACGCGTCGCGAAGTTCGCGTTCCGTCTCGTCGAACGTGGCGATGGCGTGCGCGTTGCGGATAAGAAGTGTTCTCATCTCATCGACCTCCTTGCCGAAACCATTGTGAGGCGTTGTGGGCACGGTTTGGTCTCAATACCGATCGAGCAGCAAATCAACCTGTAGGCGCGCACTTGTGCGCGCAGCGCCCGAGCTGTGCCAGCAAGCTCGCACCTACCCATTTTCCCCGGACTGAACTGCGCTGGCGATTATGCTGGCGCTCCACGACCTCGCACAAAAAAGGCCGCACGAGGCGGCCCTTTTCACTGCTGGCAAGTTCGCTTACTTGCCATCACCCGGCACTTTGCCTTCCACGCCCTTGACGTAGAACTTGATGCCACCGAGGAATTTGTCGTCCGCCTTGGCGTCCTTGGCGAGCACTTCCTTGCCGTCCTGACCGACGATCGGACCGGTCCACGGGTGGAAGGTACCTGCCTTGAGGCCGGCTTTGACTTCTTCGAGCTTCTTCTTGGCGTCTTCCGGCACGTCGGCCGCGACCGAGACGAAGTCAATAGCACCTTCCTTCACGCCCCACCAGCTCTGGCCGGTTTCCCACTTGCCGTCGAGCACATCACGCACGGCCTTGATGTAATAGGGGCCCCAGTTGATCACCGCCGAGCCAAGGTGCGCCTTCGGGCCGTAGGCCGTCATGTCGCTGTCCCAGCCGAAGGCGCGCTTGCCCATCTTTTCGGCCGTCTGCAGCACGGCAGAGGAGTCGGTGTTCTGCATCAGCACGTCGGCGCCACCGTTGATCAGCGCGGTGGCGGCTTCGGTTTCTTTCGGTGGATTGAACCATTCGTTGACCCAGACCACCTTGGTCTTGATCTTCGGGTTGACGCTCTGCGCACCGAGCGTGAAGCTGTTGATGTTGCGGATGACTTCCGGGATCGGAATCGAGCCGACCACACCGAGCGTATTGGTCTTGGTCATCTTGCCAGCAATGACGCCGGCCATGTAGGCGCCCTCATAGGTGCGGCTGTCGTAGGTGCGCATGTTGGGCGCGGTTTTATAGCCGGTGGCGTGTTCGAACTTCACGCCCGCGTTGTCGCCGGCGACTTTCAGCATTGGCTCCATGTAGCCGAACGTGGTGCCGAAGATGACCTTGTTGCCTTGACCGACGAGATCGCGGAACACACGCTCGGCGTCGGCGCTTTCCGGCACCTTCTCGACAAATGTCTTGGCATCGACCTTGTCACCGAATTCCTTCTCGACCGCCTTGCGGCCATTGTCGTGTGCAAAGGTCCAGCCGCCATCGCCCACCGAGCCGACGTAGGCGAAGGCCACTTTCAGCGGCTCGGCCTTCTTCGGCGCTTCGGCGGCAGGCGCCGGCTTGGCGGCCTCGGCCTTGGGTTCTTCCTTTTTGCCGCAGCCGGCCAGTGCGGCGACCAGTACGGCTGCCACGCCGGCGGCGAGCAGGGTGCGTTTGCTATTCATTGGGTTTCCCTCTTGGTGTGAGATTTCAGTTGGAAAAACGGACGACTCGAAACAAAAACGGTGGCGCAAGCCACAATTCTAGGAGCCCGGATAGAACGGCTTGCCGATTGAAGCCGGCATGTTGATGCGAATCCAGGTTGGGTTACGCGAAATCAGTGCCAGCACAACGATGGTTGCCACGTAGGGGGCCATCGACAGAAACTGACTAGGTATATCCACCCCTTGGCTCTGCAGGTGAAACTGCATCATGGTGACACCGCCGAACAGATAGGCGCCAAACAGCACCCGCAACGGCCGCCAGGTGGCGAACGTGGTGAGCGCCAGCGCGATCCAGCCCTTGCCCGCGACCATGCCTTCCACCCAGAGCGGTGTGTAAATCACGGCGAGATAAGCACCCGCCAACCCGCACATGGCCCCGCCAAAGAGAACCGCCAGCAGCCGGATGCGACGCACCGGATAGCCCAGCGCATGCGCCGATTCGGGGCTTTCGCCCACCGAGCGCAGCACCAAACCGGCGCGGGTGCGGTAGAGGAACCAGATGATGCCGACAGTCACGGCGATAGCGATATAGACCATTGGATGCTGCTTGAACAGCGCTGGTCCGATGAAGGGAATGTCGGCCAGACCCGGCACCGCAAAGTGCGGCCGTTCCGGCAGCTTTTCCTGCACGTAGCGGGTGCCGACGAATGCCGAAAAGCCAGCCCCGAATAGCGAGAGCGCAAGGCCGGTGGCGTACTGGTTGGTATTTAGCCAGATCACCAGCAGCGCGAACAGCCCGGCCAGCAGCGCACCTGCGGCCATCCCGGCGGTAAAGCCCAGCCAATCATTGCCGGTATGCACGACCGTGGCGAAGCCGGCGATGGCGGCGCAGAGCATCATGCCCTCGGCGCCGAGGTTGACGATGCCGGATTTCTCGTTGATCAGCAGGCCGAGCGCGGCGATGGCAAGCACGGTGCCCGCATTGAGTGTGGCCGCAATCAGGAGCGCGTACTGTTCCATTATTTCGTTCCTCCGGCTTTGGCGGCAAGGGTGCGCCTGATGCGATAGGCAATCAGTGTGTCGCAAGCCAGCAGCGTAAACAGCAGCAAGCCTTGGAACACGCCGGTCAATGACTTCGGCAACCCAAGCCGCGACTGCGCGAGCTCACCGCCGATGTAGAACATGCTCATCAGCACCGCCGAGAACACGATGCCGACCGGATGCAGGCGCCCAACAAAGGCAACGATGATCGCGGCGAAACCGTAGCCTGCCGGCACATAAGGCGTGAGCTGCCCGATCGGGCCGGCCACCTCAATCGCGCCGGCCAGCCCGGCCATGCCGCCGGACACCAGCAAGGCCGTCCACAGTGCGCGGCGAGAAGAGAACCCGGCGTACTTCGCCGCATGCGGCGCCAGCCCACCCACCTGCAACTGAAAGCCGATGTAGGTGCGGAACATGTAGATCCACATGCCGGCCACGCCGAACAGGGCGATCAGCAGACCAACGTTGACGCGGGAGCCATCCATCAGGCGTGGAATCTGTGTCACTTTCTCGAAGGTCTTGGTCTGCGGAAAGTTGTAGCCGTTCGGGTCTTTCCAGGGACCGTAAACCAGATAAGCCAGCACCAGCTCCGCCACGTAGACGAGCATCAGACTGACCAGAATCTCGTTCGCATTGAAACGGTCACGCAGCAGCGCTACCAGTGCTGCCCACAGCATGCCGCCGAGCACGCCCGCCAGCACCACCAGCGGAATGATCCACGGCCCGGTCGATTTGTCCGCCAGCAACGCCACGCCACCGGCAGCAATCGCGCCGACCACGAACTGCCCTTCGGCACCGATGTTCCACACATTGGCGCGATAGCAGACAGCAAGCCCCAGCGCAATGAGCAAAAGCGGCGTTGCCTTCACCGCCAGCTCCGACAACGCGTAGGCGGATTTGATCGGTTCCCAGAAGAACACGGTCAAGCCCTTGACCGGATCTTTGCCCATCAGCAGAAAGATGCCGATGCCGATGATCACGGTGATCGCCAGCGCCAAGAGCGGCGAGGCGATGCTCCAGAACTTTGATGCCTGAGGGCGGGCTTCGAGTTTCAGCATGAGGGGACTTCGCGTTGTCCCCTCGCCCCTCGTGGGGGGAAGGCGGGGTTTCGGCTCGCATGCGAGCCGCCGCCGGAACGGCGAGCGCATGCTTGCGCGAGTGCGGCCTGCAAGGCAGGGTCAGGGAAAGGGGGATGGTTGCGCCTCGAACGCAGATTACGGGTGCCACCAGCGCGCTCATGCCGCGCGGGGCAGTTACCTTTTTTGCTTCGCCAAAAAAGGTAACCCAAAAAAGGCGACCCCGACGATTCGCCCGTTTCCTGCGGTGCTCGCGTCAGGCGGGCGTCGCAGAAATCGCCCGACGCGTGGCACGCGCTACGCGCGACCACGCCAGTGGGCTCATGCTGCGCCGCTTGGACCGCCTGCCGCTGCGCTCCTCGGGGCGAATCCATGGGGACCCCGTCGAGCCGATGCTTGATCGCTTCGCGATAGGATGCACGAACCCGGGTGCTAGCACCCGGGCTACGATGCGGCACTGAGTTGATACCGCTTGTTGGTGTTTCACCGTCTTGCCACCAATCCTCGATTCCGCTTCGCTGCATCGAGGCTACGGATTCGTTGCTGTAGTTGCTGTAGCCCGGAGAAGCGAAGCGCGTCCGGGTTGTGTGAGCCTCCATCGCGGAGCGATCAAACTTTAGATCGACCGCCCCTTTAGCCCGGGCCGAGGAGCGGAGCAACGGCCGGTCCAAGCGGCGCAGCATGAGCCCACCGGTTGCGCGCAGCGCAACATTCGGGCGATTTCTGCGACGCCCGGCTGTTGCGAGCACCGGAGGAAGAAGCGGGGTCCAGGGGCTAGCCTTTTGGTTACTTTTGGGCAATGCCAAAAGTAACTCGGCCGCCGGGTCGAGACCCGGCTTGCTGGCGCCGGGGAGCAAGCACTGGCTCATGCCACCACCCCTCCCCACAATCCACTCATCCACTCGCCAATCTTCTCCACCGTCGCCTCGGTCGTTGCGATGGAGGGCGACAGCCGCCCCTTGGCGATCACGTGCATGCGGTCGCAGACTTCAAACAGTTCATCGAGCTCTTCGCTGACCACCAGCACAGCGCAACCGGCGTCGCGCAGTTCGAGCAATTCGCCGCGAATCTGCGCAGCAGCGCCGACGTCAACGCCCCAGGTGGGTTGCGAGACGATCAGCACTTTCGGCTTCGCGCTGATCTCGCGGCCGACGATGAATTTCTGCAGGTTGCCGCCGGAGAGGCTTTTCGCTTCCGATTGCGGGCCACCGGCCTTGACGTTGAACTTCTGGATGATGTCGGCGGCGAGCGCGGCTGTAGCCTTCGGCGATACCCAGCCGAGCGGGGGCCGGCCGACGAGCTGGCTGGCACGCGAGAGCAACGTGTTCGACGCCAGCGAGAGCGTTGGCACTGCGCCGCGACCGAGTCGCTCTTCCGGCACGAAATGCAGTCCGCCCGCGCGCCGCACGCGCGGGTTGCGGCGGGCAATGTCATTGCCGAACAGGCGGATGCTTCCGGCTGGCGCACGTGTGCTTTCACCCGAGAGGGCAGCCAGCAGTTCCTGCTGGCCGTTGCCCGACACACCGGCGATGCCGACCACCTCACCAGCGCGCACTTCGAATGCGATGTCGCTCAGCGAGACACCAAACGGGTCGTCCGTCGCGATGCTGAGGTTCTGTGCCGACAGCGCGACAGCGCCGGTGCTCACCGCGCGGTGATTGAGCTTGGGCGGCTCGGCGCCAATCATCAGGCGCGACAGCGACGCGTTGCTCTCGTTGCGCGGATCAACAGTGCCGGTAACCTTGCCGCCGCGCAGCACGGTACAGTTGGTGCACAGCTCGCGAATTTCGTCGAGCTTGTGACTGATGTAGAGGATGCTGCAGCCGGTGGCCGCGAGCTGGCGCAGCGTGACGAACAGCGTGCGCACGGCTTGTGGCGTAAGCACCGACGTCGGCTCATCAAGGATCAGCACCTTCGGGTCGGTCAACAGCGCACGCACAATCTCGACGCGCTGCCGCTCGCCGACCGACAGCGAATGCACCGGACGGTCGGGTTCAAGGTCGAGACCATACTCCTTCGCCTTGCGCGCCGTGCGTTCGCGGACGTCCGCGAGTGAGAGCGATTTGTCGAGGCCAAGCCAGATGTTCTCGGCCACCGTCACCGTCTCGAACAGCGAAAAGTGCTGGAACACCATGCTGATGCCGAGTGCCCGCGCTTCCTGCGGGTTCCTGATGTGGCTCGGCTTGCCGTCGAAGCGCACCTCGCCTTCGTCGGGCTTGACGGCGCCGTAGATGATTTTCATCAGCGTCGATTTGCCGGCACCGTTCTCGCCGAGCACTGCGTGGATTTCACCGGGCGCGACCACCAGGCTGACGTCACTATTGGCCACCACGCTCGGGTAGCGCTTGGTGACATTTTTGACTTCGAGGCGCGGGGTGCTCATTGCCACGCCTTGTTGACAACGGTTGCAGCCCGACAGCTCTGTGCTGCAACCCGCATCCGCAACGGGCTAGCAAGGAATTTTTGGCTGAAATCGACTTTTGTCATTTTCACGCTTCAGCCCGCATTGGAACGTGGGTTTGCGGCAAAAGCTGCTGCCGTGCAATCAGTTCGGACGCAACACTCACTGCGATGACCCCCGGATGTTTGCTGGCTGCCCAGCGCTGAGCTGCTGGCGTGACGGCTACGGACGGTGCCGCGGGCTGACCGATCGGCGAGACCATGCGTGCGATCTCATTGTCCGACAGGCCGCGAGCGGCAAGGCGCTTGCGAAATGTAGCTGCTTTCGTGCCAGAGCCGATCACACCGATGTAGCCGAGATCGTCACGACGCAGCAATGCAAGCGTGATGTCGAAATCCAGTGCGTGCGAATGGGTCAGCACCAGCACGTCCGCAGCCGCCGGGATGCGCGCGGCCTCGCGCGCAGGATCATCGGTGGCGACCAGGCGCACGCCCGCCGGCAGCGCAGCCGGGAACGGCTCCTCGCGTGAGTCAACCCAGGTAATACGGCACGGCAGCACCGCCAGCACCTGCACGATGGCGCGGCCCACATGCCCGGCGCCAAACACCCAGACATGCCACGGCGTGAACGCCAGATCGAGCGCTGCAACGCCGCCACTGTCCAGCGGCAGTGACCACTGGAAGCGTCCGCCGCGCTCGGCGGTGTCAGCCAGCCGCTGCCAGTCGGCACGATCAGCGGCCTGCACGGGCACAAAGGTCAACTCGACCGCGCCGCCACAGCATTGCCCCAGCGCCGGCCCGAGCGGAAAGTGGCGCCGGGTTGCCAGCGTCTGCCGCGCAGCTATGCATTCGCGCGCAAACTCAATGGCCTTGTATTCGAGATGTCCGCCACCGATGGTGCCACTGGCGTCGTCCGCCGTGACCAGCATCGCGGCGCCGGCTTCGCGCGGCACAGATCCGCGGGCACCGCTGATGCAGACCCAGATGGCGGGAACCCGGCCATCGAGTGCCGCCACAATTTGTGCGGCAACGCTAAGCACGGCCCGATTCCAGACGATCAAGATACTCGTCGATAGTGGTGCCGTCCGGGAAGATCATGCCGCCTATCGTCGTCCACCGTGCCATCCTGGCCTTGACCTCGTCAACTGCGCGCAGAATCGCCTCCGCCGTTGCGGGCGCAGTGAGTTGAGGTGCAGCGCGATAGTCGCCAGCGGCGCTCACGGCATCGCGAATCGCTTGGTAGACGGCGAACGCCAGCATGAACGGCGGTTCGCCGACGGCCTTGCTGCGATAGATGGTGTCTTCGCGGTTGGGCGAGTTCTCCACCAGCCCGACATTGAAAATCTCCGGCACGTCGGCGGCGGTCGGAATCTTGTAGGTGCTCGGCGCATGGGTGGTGAGCACGCCCTTGGCATTCCACACCAGCTCTTCGCCGATCAGCCAGCCCATACCCTGAATGAAGGCGCCTTCGACCTGCCCCTTGTCGAGTGCCGGGTTCAGCGAGCTGCCAACGTCATGCAGCAGATCAACACGCTCCACCTTCATCTCGCCGGTCAGCGTATCGATCGCCACCTGCGCGCAGGCCGCGCCATAGGCAAAGTAGTAGAACGGCCTGCCCTTGAAGGTCTTTACGCTCCAGTGAATCTTTGGCGTGCGATAGAAGCCCTGCGCCGACAATGACACGCGACCGAACCATGCCTTGTACGCGAGATCATCAAAGGCCCAGCGCTGCAGACCGTCCGCAGTGTCGGCCTCGACACCATCGGCTACAAAGCGCACGGCACCGATGTCAACGCTCCACTTCTGCGCCACGAATTCCGCCAGCCGCGCACGCAGTTTGCGGCAGGCATCTTTGGCAGCCATGCCGTTGAGATCGCTGCCACTGGACGCTGCCGTGGCGCTGGTGTTGGGCACCTTGCTGGTGTCGGTCGCCGACACGCGCACGCGCGCGGGCACCACGCCCAGCTCCTCGGCCACCACCTGCTGCACCTTGGTGAACAGGCCCTGACCCATCTCGGTGCCGCCGTGGTTCACGATGATCGAGCCGTCGGAATAAATGTTGACCAGCGCACCCGCCTGATTGAGGTGCGTCGCATTGAACGAGATGCCGAATTTCACCGGCGTCAATGCAATGCCACGCTTGACGATCGGGCTCGCGGCGTTCCGGGCGCGCAAGGCGGCGCGACGCGCGCGATAGTCACTGCGGCGCTCCAGCTCGGGCACGATGTCGTGCAGGATGTTGTCTTCGACTGGCTGACCGTAATGCGTTTCGTTGCGGTCAGCGAGGCCGTAGAAGTTGACAGCGCGCACATCAAGCGGATCGCGGCCGAGTGCGTGAGCGATTTCGTCCATGATCTGCTCGATCAGGAACATGCCCTGCGGCCCGCCAAAACCGCGGAAGGCGGTGTTCGAAACCTTGTGCGTCTTGCACAGAAAGTTGCGGATGCGCACATGCTCCAGGTAGTACGCATTGTCGACGTGGCACACCGCACGCGCATTGACCGGGCCCGAGAGATCGGCCGAATACCCGCAGTCGGATGCCAGCATGAAGTCAGCGCCGAGAATGCGCCCACGCTCGTCGTAGCCGACGTCGTACTCAAACTGGAACGGATGCCGCTTGCCAGTGATGATCATGTCGTCATCGCGGTCAAGCCGCAGCTTCACCGCGACACCGAGCTTCGACGCCGCAATCGCCACCAGCGCCGCGAACAGAGCGGGTTGTGACTCCTTGCCACCGAAGCCACCGCCCATGCGACGGCATTCGACGCGAATCTTCGCGTCCGCCACGCCCATCGCACGCGAGACGATGTGCTGCACCTCGGTCGGATGCTGGGTTGAGCAGTGAATGTGCAGTTGCCCGTCTTCCAGCGGGTTGGCGAGCGCAACGTGACCTTCGAGATAAAAGTGGTCCTGCCCGCCGTGCCGTGTCTTGCCCTGCAGACGATGCGGTGCGCTGGCCAATGCGGTATCGGCATCGCCACGGCCGGTGGTGACTGGATCGAGCACGTAGCTTTTCGCGGCCAGTGCGTCGTCGATGCTGAGGATTGGCGTGCGGAGACCGAGATCCCATTTCGCCAGACGCGCAGCCTTGCGGGCGTTGAGATGGCTGTCGGCCACCACAAGGAATACCGGCTGGCCGTGATACTCGATGAGATCAGTGGCGAGGATGGGATCGTCAGGCTTGATGCCGCCGTAGTTGTTCACCGCAGGCACGTCCGCCGCCGTGAACACGGCCATCACCCCCGGCGCAGCACGTACCGCGGCCAGGTCCACGCCACGCAGTCCCGCGTGGGCAGCGGGCGCGTAGCCGATGGCGGCGGCGAGCGTACCGCGCGGGGCTGCGATGTCGTCGGTGTAGACCGCCTCGCCGCTGACGTGCAGATGCGCAGACTCGTGGCGCTGCGACCCCGCGATGGCACCGCCTGCGAGGTCAATGTTCTTCTGGACGGGATCGTTAACAGCGTTCATGCGGCCCCCTGCAGGAGCGGCTCCGCCGCGACCCTGTCTGGATGACGCCGGCGCTGTAGCGGCAGAGCCGCTCCGGCAGTTTTTTGCCCTGGCATCAACACACCCGCACCTCTGTGCTCTTGTCGCTTGCTTCGAGCCAGAAGCGCAGCAGCAGATTCTGTGCGATCTGCATACGGTACGCCGCCGTCGCCCGCATGTCAGACATCGGCGTAAAGTCCTGCGTCATCGCCTGCATGGCCGCACGCACGGTCGCTTCGTTCCACGGCTGGTCAATGAGCGCACGCTCGGTAGCGGCGGCGCGCTTCGGAATACCTGCGACACCACCGTAGCCGATGCGGGCGCTCGTCACGACGCCGCCGTCGATCATGATGGCATACGCCGCGAACACGGCAGAGATGTCCTGCTCGTTGCGCTTTGAGTTCTTGTAGGCAGCGACCACAAACTCGCCAGTCGCGGGCGACGGTCGTGGCGGCAGCAGGATCGCTTCGATCCACTCGCCCGGTTGCCGCGACTGCTTCTTGTAGTCAACGTAAAGGTCTTCCAGCGCAATGGTTCGCGTTTCCTCGCCGCGTCGCAGCACCACGCGCGCACCCAGCGCCATCAGCGCGGGCATTGAATCGCCAATCGGCGAGCCGTTGGCGACGTTGCCGCCGAGCGTGCCGCTGGACCGGATCGGGCGCGATGCGAAACGCGTCCACACCTGCGCCAGCTCCGGGTAGACGCGGTTCATGGCGCGGAATGCTGCCTCCAGCGAAACTGCAGCGCCGATGCGCAGGCCATCCGCTGTCTCGTCAACGATCTTCAGCGCAGCAACTTCGCCGGTGTAGATGATCGTCGTACTGGTCTGTAGCGCCTTGGTGATCCACAAGCCAATATCGGTGCCGCCACCGAGAAGCCACGCGTCGGGATTCGCCAGTACCGCCTCGGCCAGCTCGGGCACGCTGCGCGGCGCCAGAAAGCGCCCGCCGGAAGATGCGAGCACCAGCGCTTCGCTGCGCTGCAACGCGACCAGTCGCGCTGCAAGCTCGGCCTCGCCGGGCATCGGCTCGCCGCCCCCCGCCGGTGTCGCCGGCGCAAATCGCCAACGCTCCGTTTCGCTACCGGCGCTTTGAGTAGCGAGTTCCGCCTGCTGGTACATCACCTGCGCCGCGTCGAGAATCGGCCGGTAGCCGGTGCAGCGGCAGAGATTCCCGGAAATGGCCTCGCAGACAGCGGCGCGCGTGGGCGCGGCCTCGGTCTTGAACAGCGCGAACAGTGACATCACGAACCCCGGCGTGCAGAAGCCGCACTGCGAGCCATGACAGTCCACCATCGCCTGCTGCACCGGATGCAGGGCACCGCTGGCGGCCTTGAGGCCTTCCACGGTGAATACCGCCTTGCCGTCGAGCGTGGGCAGCAGGCGGATACAGGCGTTGATCGGCGCCAGTTGCACACGGTCGCGACCGGCAGCGTCCTTCGCCAGCTCGCCGACCACGACGGTGCATGCACCGCAATCGCCCTCGGCGCAGCCCTCTTTGGTGCCAGTGCGGTGCATGTCCTCGCGCAGCCAGTCGAGCAGCGTGCGATGCGGGTCGATACCGGTCAACTCAACCAATGATCCGTTCAGCAGAAAGCGCAGATAGTTGCCCGATGACGCCATGAAAACGCAGTACATGCAAATTTCATGCACTATAGCCGCACGTTATCGCACGGCTGATAAGCTTCGCCTTATTTCAGGCATCAGCGTCGGGACAGGCGCACGCCGGGGCGCGACGGGGACGACATGGCCGAGCCGCTGGACACTCATCTGTTGCGGGTGCTGTATCTGGTGCTGCAGGAGCGCAGCGTTTCGCGTGCCGCTGATCGCCTTGGCATCACGCAGCCCGCCGTCAGCAGCGCCTTGAAACGGCTGCGCGAAATCACTGGCGACGAACTGCTGGTGCGCACCCGCAACGGCATGACGCCCACTGAACGCGCCGAAGGCCTGCTTGGCCCGACGCGTGCCGCGCTCGATGCCATCGACAGCATCCTCGTGCAGGCCGAACCCTTCGAGCCGGCGAAGTCAAAGCGGGTCTTTGGTGTTGGTGCGCCTGACTACTTCGACGCCTTTTTCCTCTCCAACCTGATCGAACGCTTTCGTCGCGCGGTTCCCAATGGCCGTCTGAACGTGCGGCCGCTGTCGCTGGATGTGGATTTCGAGCGACTGCTGGAAGAGGGCGAGCTGGATGTGGTGATCGGCAACTGGCCGCGCCCGCCGGAATATCTGCGCACTACGCCGCTGTTCGACGATGAAGTGGTCTGCATGGTCTCGGAGCGGCATCCGCTGGCAAAGAAAGAGGCCATCAGCGCCGACGACTATCTGGGTGCGCAACACCTGGCGCCGGTGCGCTATGCCGGTGGCGTGCGCGGTGCCATTGACGACCACCTGCACAAGCTTGGCGTGAAGCGCGACATCCGCGTCTCGCTGCCGTACTTTCACGTGGCGCCCTACGTGCTGATTACGACCGATCTGATCTTCACCACCGGTCGCCGCTTCGCCGCACACTACGCCAAATTCCTGCCGATCCGCATCCTGCCGGCGCCGTTGGACTTCCCGCCGCTGCGTTTCTATCAGCTCTGGCATGAGCGCACCCACACGGCGCCCGCCGCACGCTGGCTGCGCGAACAGGTGACGCAGGTGGCCAGCGCCTGATTCATCGGGCTCGCGTCAGTTGCGTAGTCCGGCTGGTGGCAGCTCGCCCGTGCCATCCTTGCAATGCTCGCTCTGCGCCAGTGCCTTCTTTGCGGCGCGCTCATGCAGGCGATGCAACACCCGGGTCAGCGCGCTGGTGGCGCCCAGGCGTGACAGCAGCATGCGTTGGCGGGCGATCCACGGATAGACCACCGCCCACAGTGGCTGCAGACGCGCGCTACCCACAGGCTGGCGATTGAGGCGAAGCCCGACGCGTGCGCGTATGAGGGCAAGCGGCGCGCGCCGATCTCAATGGCCGCCAGCGTTTGACGCCGCCACCCGGCGCCCGTCCAGGCTGACTCCACAGGTCAATGGCCTTTCCCTGCAAGGGGAACTATATACATGACTAGCCAAAGCAATGGTTCCGCCCATCCTCTCGTATTGATTGAATGGGTGGACAGCATGCAACCGTCGCCGTCATGGGCGTATCTGAATGATTTGCCGTCAGTGGAAATTGTTCACTGCAAATCGGTTGGCTGGCTAGTTGCAGAAACCGACGAGGTGAAGATGCTCGCCCCTAACTTGGGGAACTTGCAGGATGAGGATGGGAAGCAAGGGTCAGGATTCATCAGAATCCCGACCGCCTGTGTCGTCAAAGAGACAACATTAGTTGAAGCGGTGTAGCTACTTACCGCCTTTGCCGTTCCCCTTCTTCTCGTCCTGACTCAGAACGGATGCCGCAAGCGTGCGTTGCTGCGCTGGGGTTGGTTTGACTGCACCGGACAGAACCTTGCTTGCCAAGGTTGAAACCGGGCCACTAGATTGCTTTTTGCTCATGATTGAGCCTTTCGCGGTGTGCGGCGACACTGCCGCACAGGCGTAGTTTGGGGCAATACTGAGGTTTTCAACAGGCTGTTTTTGTTATCAGTATTCGGTCGCCTCGGAAATCTGAGGCTTGCCTACCGCAGTCTAGTTTCCCTTCAGTAGGGGCTTGTCGGAGAGTTTTTTGACGCTCGGGTTAGTGAGCAGCGATTGCATTTGCTTTCGCGCCAAGTCGTTAAGTATCTTGATGCGCTCTGATTGCGAACGGCCCTGCTCGATAAGCAGCGCGTTCTGGCTTTCTAGGCTTGCAAGAACAATCAATTGCTCAATGGTTGCGTTGTCACGCTGCGTTCCTGCTGCGCCAGTGTTGACAGTCCGCCATTCGCGCGAGGTCATGCCAAACACGGCAACATTCAGCAAATCCGCCTCTGACGCATAAATGAAGCCTTCTTGCGCCTTGCTGATTTGAGCAGGGATGAGGTAATTCTTAACGGCATCTGTGTGGACGCGATACTGAGCTTTAACAAGCGTGCGGCGAACATCCCATTCAGCTATCTGGTGCGTAGCCGCTTCACTTTGTTTTAAGCGCTGGAACTCTTTTATTAGATACAGCTTGAATTCCGGGCTCAACCATGAACCAAACTCAAAAGCGATATCTTTGTGCGCAAAAGTGCCGCCATAGCGTCCACTTCTTGCTAGAAGTCCTACGCCGTTAGTTTTTTGTGACCATTGCTTGGCGGATAGACGAAATCGATTTGAACCCGCTTCTGCTCTAATTCCGTCGAATTCGACGGAATTAAAACTTGGGTTATTTATCTTTTCCCAAACTCCGAGAAAGTCGATTGTGTTCTTCGAACGCAACCAGGCGTCAATGTGTGACGCTCCGCCGTCAAATCCGCCAGCCATGTCCGTAAGACTTAGATAGTCCTCGTTTTCAACGGACATCAAATGTATTTCGACGCCTTGTACGTCGATTGCTCCGCCGTCCTTAGAGGGAAGCTTCGGAGTTTTTCCCTTCACCATAGCGCCCGCCACGTTTTCGAACGAGTCGTCTATGGGCTCAATTACTTTCTCTTTCTTAGCCACGGATCAGTTCCTTGTAGGTCAGGCGTTGGCCGTCCATCTGCACGATTGTCTTACTAATGAAGAGCATGGTGCCTTGGGTCTTGGTGTTCTGGCGGAATGCCGCCTCATTAACGTAGCGATGCAGATGCTTGTGGCTCATGTAGTGGTGGATGCCGTAGTGTGAGCGTTTCAGCAGCGCCCAGAATGATTCGATACCGTTCGTGTGAGCTTGGTTGCGGACGTACTCACCGACGCTGTGATTGACCACATCGTGACGATAGCCGCGCAAGCTCTTGTACTGTACAGCGCTATCGGTGTTCACGGTAGCACCGCGAGCGACGTTGTTGGTGATGTAAGCCTGTAGGACGCCCTTGGTGGCGTCCGGCACGGGTTTGGCGATGACAGCGCCGTCGCGTTGCTTGATGCCGACCACGATAGCTTTCGGGGTCTTAGCGGCGCGTTTGGAAGCGTGCTTGTTGCCTTCCTTGCCGCCGATGTAGGCCTCGTCAACCTCGACGGTGCCACCAAGTTTGCCGCCGCCGCTGATATCGGAAGCGCTGCCGCTAAGCCAAGCTTCGCGGATGCGTTGAGCCAAAAACCACGCGCTTTTTTGCGTGCAACCAAGCTCTTTCGCCATCTGAGTGGACGGGATGCCCTTGCGGGCTGTGGTCATCATGTAGATTGCCATCAGCCACTTGTGCAGGGGGAGTTTGGATTCTTCAAGAACGGTGCCGGTGCGGACGCTGAAATGCTTCCGGCAGTCGCGGCAACGGTATGGCATGGGTTTGTGGTCTTTGCACTCGACCACGCTGACGCTGCCGCAGTGCGGGCAGGCTTTGGTATCGCCCCAGCGGTTCGTTTCGAAGAACAGGCGAGCCGCAGTTTCATCCGGGAATTGCTGGAAGAACTGGTAGAGGCTGATTGTTTCCGGCTTGTCCATACTGCACCTGTTGGCTAGTTAGGTGCAATTATAGACTTCAAAGGCGGCTAGTCAAGTGTTTTTTGGCTAGCTATGTATATAGTTCCCGAAAAACGCGGTAGGTCGACTCCTGATTAGCAAGCTGGCTCAGGAGGGGTTGGATTGGTTGCTGTATACGTGTACAGTTATGGTTTGATACCCTTGAGGAGCGATGCCATGGCGATGAACCGCATCCAGTTTCAGCCCGGCC
>Ga0208695_1000305_pt1 | contig 58616 bp, 53 predicted proteins | sample AD_UKC111_MetaG_FD_184449 | JGI IMG/M metagenome (GOLD analysis project Ga0208695, IMG submission 184449) | Active sludge microbial communities of municipal wastewater-treating anaerobic digesters from Hong Kong - AD_UKC111_MetaG (SPAdes)... | ecosystem: Engineered > Bioreactor > Anaerobic >... | reverse complement strand
GCCTTGTATTCTTCTGTATACTGTCTTGTAACCCTCTTTACATTTCCTGACATGATTGACCTCCATTTTTCTTACTTTTAGCCTATTTGTTCTAAGTATTCATGTCAAGTATTATTATACAACATCATTGTATAGTTTTCTTTGCAGTATATGCTGGTCTTTTTCTCTACAACCAGTCCTCTATTCTTTCGATCACTGTAGAATTCAATAAAGTAATCCACAATGTCCTCCACCCTAACTCTTCCATTTTCATCAACATGGTCAAACATAGCCTTGAGAAGAACAGGTTTGTAGGAAAAACTCATATCCATTGTGTTTACCATTTCCATAAACTTATCCTTCATATTTGCAGGCGTAATCAAGTCCCAACCATATTGAGAAGCATACTTCCTAACCGTTTCCTCCCTGAAATATTTAAAGCTGCGTTTATCGCCTATCGGAACCTCCAAATCAGGTTTTATCTTTCCTTCTCGAATGTATTTTTCAATAGTCTCACTTTGGACATCCACCATTCTGACAAACTCAAGCTGCGATATCATATTTTTGACTTCTTCATGCCAATTAAACAAGTCAATCAATTCATAATCCGTCACATTCACAGGAAAATCCAGCAATACCTCCGGTTTCTCTCCTCTCATCAATAAATCCCGGTCAAACTCCATCTGTTTCTTCGGAGCAAGCACCAGTTGCCCGGGACGGTATTCTTTTATATTTAACAGCCTGTGAATGGAATACGGCATGTTAAACATATTTGCATTATCTATAAAATCAAATACCATAAGGTATTCCTTTCCTTCACATTTCCTCATTCCCCTGCCTAACTGCTGCATATAAAGAGTTTTTGACATTGTCGGTCTTGCCATGAAAAGCACTTCTATCTTCGGACTGTCCCATCCTTCATTGAGAAGGTCGCAAGCACAAAGCACGTTGATATCTCTGTTTTCGTAGTTATCCAATAAATCATCTCTTTTGTTCCTGTTCATTGTTCCCGAAACAGCTTCGCATTTTACTCCATTGTCCCTAAAAAGTCCGGCGATTTCCTCCGCATGTTTTACTGATGCACAAAACACAACGGTTTTCTTATTCTTCACATATTGCAAATATGTCTCAACAATAATTTTGTTTCTTTCCGGTACAAACAATTTGCTTTCAATATCCTGGGAATAATATTTGATACCATTGATTCTTACAGTAGAAAGGTCTATATTTGTTTTGACACGTATACAACGGATTGGAGTCAGTTCACCTATTTCAACTGCCGTCTTAAGGTCCAGTTTGTGTGCAACATTCTTGAACAGCTTCAGCAAATCTTCTCCGTCGGTCCTCTCGGGTGTTGCTGTGAGTCCAAGAGTAAATTTAGGCTTAAAATATCCCAGTATTTTCCTATATGAATCTGCAACACTGTGATGGCATTCATCAATAATTATATAGCCAAAATCTTCCGGTCTAAATTGGTCAAGATTCTGTACAACGCTCTGAATACTTGCACATACTATGTAAGCATCATTGTCCTTTTGTTCAGCCACATACAAGCCGCTTTTTTTATCAGACCAGATATTATTAAATGTTTTTTTAGCCTGGATCACAAGCTCACGGGTATGAGCCAGAAAAAGGGTTCTTTCACCAAAGTTCCTTGCATCACTGACTGCTGTCACTGTTTTTCCCGTTCCTGTAGCATGATACAAAAGTGCGATACTCTCTCCCCTGTCCCTCATCTTCTGAAGGTTTTCAACTGCAGACTGTTGGTGATCTTTCAGCTCAATTACCTCGCCCTTCTGCTTTGGCAAGTAATCCTCCAGCATCTTAAACTGGGGCATTTCGCCCATAAAAATCACTAACTCGTCCTTAACCTTTTCCTTCTGATTCTTTAACTGGCCGTCTGTCCATCTATATACTTTCCAATTGTTATATATCAAACTGTTCTGTTTCAGCAGGTCGTCATAATATTTATTTTTGGAAACCCTATGGGGAGCGTGAAATCCTTCTCCGTCAATCTCTATTGCTATTTTCAAGTTATCACTTTCGAAGGCAAAATCAATGAATCTACTTTTGCCGTATATATCCACAAAAGGATGCTGTACAGAAAAATATTGTGTTTTTTCCGGACCGTAAACCTCACTGAATATTTCCACAAACAAATCTTCAGCTCCACTTGCCAAGCTAGAAGTATATCTTATCTCATTTTCCACACCACACACCCCTATTCCACAATAACTTCCAACAAGTCAGCCAACTCATCCACGCTGTCTGTTTCATAATACTCTTGTAGTTCTTCATCCAATTTTATATCATTGAAATCCATGCAACTCACTTTAAAGTGAAATACTTAATATTTCATTTGGTTGCTTTTTCAAAATATTCGTTGTTAGCTAACCCATTTTTAACAATCTCTTCATATGCAAAACACTCAATTGACTCAACTAGGCATTTTGCATTACTACAATGACTAAACTTTTCAAATGTTGCTTTTTTAACTAAATAATACTGACCATCTACAATAACACAAGGACTTCCAATACCATCGAGATTTCCACGAAATTCAATATTCACAGCAAATCAACTCCCCCGATTCACATTTTACAAATGTTGCAAAACAACTAAACATTATGCTCATAATGATCATTCAGTTAGATAAGGCAAACTAGAATCTATACTCTTATCTTAACGCAAACTTTCTTTAACCTAATCAAATATTTTTATAAAATTCTTTTGGTCTTTCCTATAAACATAGCCATGTTTTTGATAAAATCTGTGAGCATTCAACCTATCATATCCAGATACTAATCTTACTCCACTATACCCGTTTTCTTTTGCCCAACATTCGAGGTTACTTATCAATAAATTACCAACACCAGCATTTCTATATTTTTCTTTTACTACAAAACCCAAAATATTTATTAAAGAATCAGAATAAAGCAATTCATATGGGCTTCCGTGAATATAACCAATTACCTCATTATCATGCTCAGCAACTAAAATTATATCCTTTGTGTTTTGGGTTATATATGCAATTCTCTCTTTAACCTTTTCAATTGGGTATAAATATCCTAACTCTTGATTTAATAAGTATATTTCATTATAATCTGTTACCTTTACTTCCCTAATATTTATTTGATCCATTTTAGCCACCCTTCAATTCACAATATTCTTCTAAACCTATCTGCTTCTATAATCAGTTTTAAGTTTTTATTTAAAATCATTATAATACTTTTTCTTTTATCATTGAAATTAAAAATGCTGATTCAATACTATCCTTTCTTCCAATCCATTATGATAAACAAAAAATAATTTTCTCTTGTAAAAAAACAGGTTTCGCTTTGTGAATAATCCTATGATGATTTGGGCAAATAACAATCAGATTGTTAGCATCATTATTGAGGGTCTCAACAAAAGGTTTTATATGGTGAGATTCTACAACATTGACTCTATAATTTGCACTAATATTTTCTCCACATATCTGGTAGCTATAATTATAAAGACGTTTCAAGGTTTCCCCTATTCCAAAATACGCAAAAAACCATATTTCAATACAAGGATTTGACCATCCTACACTGATATCATTTCTCGCAGCTTTTTCAATAATTGAATCAAACCCTTCTACTTGGTCTCGGTCAAGAACAATCCATGGAATACGATACTGCTGATCCTTTGAGACGAGGTCTTTGCATCTTGCTACTAAATCTACAGTTCGAGCTTTCTCAACTTTGATTACCAACCTATCTTTTAAGTTCTCAGGAATTATTTTTCTTAAGCCTTCGAAGTAGTTCTTTTCTGTTTCCTGCGTATCTGTTACTATTAAATAATATCCAAGTGTAGGTATTCTAGTAGATAGTGTTCTATTTCTATCCATTCTTTTACCTCTACGTTCCTTACCACTCATATTACTATTCCCCCTTCAGCATATCCAGTGCTTTTAGCGATGGAATAGCACCATATTTACCTAACAGATAGTTTTTTGCAAAGCTTTCATCCTTTCTTATTTTGGTTCCACTTTCATCTACAAAGTCTGCTAATGAATATAATGATGATATGCCATTTTTATCCTTTTCAACAAACCAAATTTCATCTCTTCTCAGCAAATCATTAGACAACTGCCATATATCATGAGTAGTAAAAATTAGCTGTGCATTTTTTTTATTTATTTCCGGATTTAAAAATGTCAAAATTATATTTCTAACAAGTAATGGATGCAGCCTTGCATTTAATTCATCAATGCAAAGTACACTGCCTTTCTCCATAACTTCCTGCAAGGAAGGAAAAAGTGCAAACATCTTAAGTGTTCCATTTGACTCATTTTTTAAAGGTATTGACGTCATTTCATTCGAATCAACCATTTTATGTAATGATTCTATAACATAAACTTTTTCATCATCTTTATCATTCTCGGTTTTGACTTCTTCAATACTAAATCCTTGAATCGACTCATCAAATGATGAAAAGAAATCAACTACCTTTTTTTGGACATTTTTATCATCTACAAAACCTTCCGGTATCATTCTTGATCTAAAAAAGTTTTCAGTTGGACCACCGAAGTCCACTATCTCGTTATCTATAAACCAATCTCTGATCATTTTTAACTTTGCAATCTTTAATTTAGCACCCAATGAAACAATAAGAACCTCTTTCTCTAAAGCAACACGAATATTTTCCGCACTGCTTTTTGGAATTCCTGGCAACTCAAGTTCTTGACCTTTTTTTCTATAAAACACTGTCTTATATTCTCGTGCAGTTTTTGCTTTTACATAAAGCCATTCTTCTAAAACTTCATGTTGATTAACAGAAAAACCATATTGATAGGATTTCTGATGATGATCGTTGGAATCTATAAAAAACACTTCAAAAGTTGACTCATTTTCACGACTCTGCTTGTCAAACAAGAATGGTGTTACTCTTGCATATTGGTTATCATTCTTTTGCTTACTGTTGCTTTCTCCTCCAAATTTAAACGATTCACTTACATAATAACTCATGAATTTAAATGCATCATAAACAATTGAGTTACTTTCTCAATTAATTGTATATTTTGTTATCAAGAGTGTGATTTAGTATTATCCTCAATTCGACCACTTATCAATTCTTTTTTTATTTATTACTGCATCTGACATATACGAGCATATAGAGCTTAATTAATTACCACCTTCAATCAACCCTTGAAGATAGTCCTTAATATCCTGTTGTCTAGCCCAATAAGAAACATTTTCAGGTATTACATCATTTCTCTGAATCTCAAAATCACTGCCCGAATTCAAAATCAAAATTCTTTTGCCGGATTTAAGATTAATTTCTATGCCCGACTCAGGCGTTGTTCCTGCAAAATCTTTGTTAACTCTTATATCACCCACCTGATTAAACCACTTAATTATATTGTCTATCATTGCTACATCTTCTATCTTTTTTGTTCCTGCACTCCCATAAACCTGAATATCTGCAATATCTTCTTTGGAAATATTTAGATGTACAGACTTTTGCATTAACTTCGAATATAAAAAACCCTGTAAAATTAAAATCATAATCAAAGACATTGATAATATAATAATTTTTTTCAATATAACCCTCCTCACTATGATAACTATATTATTTTGCTCTTTTACATATTCTGCATATTCCTTAAACCAATTATATTAATCTAGTAATCTTTTTTATTCCCATGCGAACCCTCGCATTCTACAGATTCTAAGAAAATCCTTTTGTTAAATCCGCCTCTTTCTAAACTCTTCTTCTCCTTTATCTTAAGCAGTTCATCCATTGAAGCACCTTTTGCAATCGCTAAGTACTCTACCACTTCGAGAATATCAGCAAGTTCTTCAACATCATTAGACTCCTGAAATTCACTAACTTCCTCGTGAAGCTTCTTCATCAACTCATTAAAGAACTCATCTGGGCTCAGAATTCTTGAATATGCTTTTTTACCTGATTGTTCAATTATATCTACTATTTTATCTCTTACAAGTTTATTGTGAATAGTTCTAGTCATTCATAATATCCCCCATAAATAAAAGCATTGTCTTTACCTACATTTCATAAATTCTTAAAACTTATTACACAAGGCTCATTTTTTACCACATCATTAATAATATCATAAAAATGTACATTTTTACTCACAAAATCAACAATTGCAAAGCAAGGATTATCATGATTTCCTTTAACCGATATTATTCCTTCATTACGGAATAGTTGAAATGATTTCATCAACATTACCATATCCGTCACAAAAATCTCCAAGACAATAAATATCCTTTATTCCCAGGCTTTTTATAAACATTATTGAAGTTTTAAATACAGCATCCTCAGCATGAACATCACTGATAAACCCAGCAACTTTAACTATCTGCTTAATTTTATCCATATTGGGTTCCCCCATTATTTTTTAAAAGTATAATCAAAGAGAATTTTATTAGTTCTTTGACAGTATTCTCTTATCATATTATTTCTCAAATGCAAAGTTCCCGTGAGGCCGGTACCATCAGTATGACCTGTCATATAGACAAATTTCACATTCGGAAAATCTTTTTCCAAAGCGGACATTAGATTGAGATAGGTATTTATATCAGCCTCGGTTGCCGTGCTCATCTGTCCGCACCAGGCCCAAATAATTACATTTACTTCAGGATGGCCATTCAAATATGTTCTTGTTGCAATACCTCCTCCAAAACCGTTTCCGATTCTTAATGCCATTTCTTTGTCAAGACCGAACATATCTGAAAATGCAGCGAAAACTGCCTGCGAACAGACATATCCCTTATTAAACATATCTTCAGCACATTTTACTCTTTCACTCATTTCAACATTTTCCCCCTTATATAAGACCTTCCTTTAACAGCATAAGATTATTGGGAAGATACAAGCTTCAACCCTACTATTCCGACCACTATAAGTCCTATGCATACTATCCTTATTATATCAGCAGGCTCTTTAAAAAGCACTATTCCTAAAATCACAGTCCCAACCGTACCGATTCCGGTCCAGATGGCATATGCCGTACCTAATGGAATGCTCTTCAACGCTAATGCCAAAAAATAGAAGCTTGCTACCATTCCCATTACTGTAAAAATGCTTGGTATAATTTTTGTAAACCCTTGGGAATACTTTAACCCCACTGCCCACCCTACTTCAAACAGGCCTGCAATAATCAATGTTATCCAATTCATAAACTATGTTCTCCTTTCGCCATGTCACAATATAAATAAATATAAATTACTTAACAATTAAAAAGCCATGGTTGATATTATATAATATCTCCCAGGCTTTTATCATACTAATATTTTGTTTGAATTTAATTATATTAAAATGTCATGGCAAAAGTCAATGAAAATATTAAATTTGAAAATTCAATATTTGCAGCAAATCATTTGTTCTTCCCTCAAAATTGTAAAACAACGGCCTGCTCTTTTTGTCCAAAACCAGCAAATAAGGTATTGCGTTCTCAGGGAATATTACAAATACCTGATCTACTGAATTTATGCCATAGCTGTCAAGCCATTTGTTATCTACTTTTGCTGGAGGTTCGAAAGCTACTTTGATAATGTACCCCTTTTCAGGAATGGCATTAGCTTTAACAAACATACCGTCAATATTTTTCAAATAATTCTCTGCCTCCTTCTGAATGACAGAGCTTGTTTCCATCTCCCTGATTACTTCTCCTTTGGAAATATCAAATATTTCAACATTTCTATTTACACCTTCCGGGTCTGAGTCTGCCAAAAATGCTACAAGATTGTCACTTCCAAATTCACCAATGCTTGAGCCTATAGCTTCAAATCTGTTGTTTGCAGCAGTGTTCATTTTGCTTCTATAAAAGCTGAGTCCAATAGCACACACCAATAAAAAAGCAAAGAGAATTCCTATATGCCTCGTTTTGACCTTAATAATGACCATAATATCTCACCTCATTATTCAATATGTTAAAAGGTGAGAGTTTATTACAATTATGCCAATTTTAATTATCATAGACAATTGATATTGAGCCAAAACTTTCGCTAAATAAAATTTATTAAGCAATATAATCTATAATATTTATTTATTGCATAAACTTAAATGAATGTACGATGTTCTTTTATCCACATAACTATAACAAGCAATAATTGAAATAAAGGGAAAAAACTTAATAGAATTATATTCCGTGTTTTAATTACCCATAGATTGTCTAATATTAATATTCCTAAAAGAAGCAACAACAATATGCTCATTGCAAAAAATACTCTGTGTCCGGAAGCAAAAATTGTAGGTGAAAAGAATATCATTGCTGCTGAACAAAATGCAAGTACCAAAAGTAAAACGCAAATACTGCTTTTTCTACTCTTACCGTATAGCAACACAATCATAACCGGAGTTAACATTAATAATACCCCCCAGATGGAATACGATAGTAATGTAGCCAAATGAAGATTCTGGAGGTTTATTTCATTAAAAGTCAGTAAAGTTCTTTTTAAAATAGCGTCAAGATCGACTGAACTTGGAATTTGTATCAAATTATTTATTGATATAAGGGATGATGAGATTAAAATTACTCCTAGTATCGGAATAATAGCAATCCATCTTTTATTTGATTGTCTGTATTTATCAAATAAGCCTTTACTTAATAATATCCATATAAAAATAATAACAATTTTTCCCTCATTAACAACAAAGTTTAATAACCATTGTATACCGGTGAGTAAATGTTGTGTTAATGAAAGGTCAGCAAAATCGGGATACCACCTTTCCATCTCTGCTTGAAATCTCGCATTGTTTCCGGGTGCCGTAAAAAGTATGATGCTAAATGTTATTATTACTATTGTTTCAATAATAAGAGGCACTTGAACCCTTTTGTTAATAATTAAATCATATAATAAAACAGCCACAGATATTATTAACATAACCAATGCACTCTGCTCTTGACCCCATGCCCCAAACGCAGCACAAAATAAAAAGCCTAAAAAGTGCAATAACTTAAAATCATACTTTTTTTCTAAAGAATCCCTATATGGTATAAGTGCGATTAGAGTTGCAACCCATACCCATAAATAATACATGGAACCTGTAGCCCAAAACATTGAGGATGAAGTAACAGAAATATTGATATATCCAATTAAAAAACAGCAAAGGCAATTAAATAAGAACAGCACTTTTTTATCCAATTTATTATCTTTACCTAAAAGAATTCTAGAAAAAAAATAGGCAAATAAAGATATCATTATCGGGTTTATAATTTTCCACAGCATTAGACCTGCTTTAAATATAAAATAAACAGTAGTTTCTACACTCATTCTGCCAGTCCAATTATTAAATCTATACGTTATGTATTCCCAATATCCTTTATTTTGGGATTCATTATAAAACCAACTATCGTCCGAATACAGAACAATGAATCTATGTACAAAAAGCATTACTAAAAACAACAGGATAAACGGAATATATTCACTATAAGGTTTCTGGATTATTGAATTGAACTTCTTGTTTAATTTATTGATATAGCTGCCGGTGTTCATGATATCTCCTAATCATAAAAAAATATACTTGTTTTTCATAAATTTCAAATAATTATAATTAACACAATTAACTCCATAAATTATCTCATTTTATTTTGTCAATCTCAAGTATTTTATGAATATTTGCTATATCAATAAACTCTATATTAATTTTACATAATCAACAATAATCCCGGCTGTCAATATAATCAACAACCGGGATATATATCATAATAATTATATGCATCATTTTCTTTATGTAATTAATGCTATACCGCCTCGTTATCAGCCTGCTCTTCTTTTGAAATGACTTTGTTTTTAGAATTCCGAAGCCTGTCCTCCTCAATTTTTCCCTTAATCAATGTTATTTCCTGTGTCAGGCGAATTATTCTTTTTGATTGCTTCGACAGTACTATTGTGATTTGAAGTGAATATACAATTAAGAAAAGCAATCCAAACACAAACAATACCGAAGGAGCGTATTTTATATCGATTAGAGCCGATATCTTCTCAATAAATACTGGCGATATGGATAATATCAAAATTGCAAATCCAAACAAAATCCAGAGCAACGAGTATTTTTCCGACAGCTTGTTTTTCCTCACGAGTTCAACAACAATTAACAAAAATATGACACTAAAGGCAATAGAAAGCAAATAAATATTTATTATCATGATAAAGCACCCGACCTGATAGAATTAATTAATAAAACAATGCTCACTTTAATCATATAATATACGGATCTAAGGGGAGTTATGGAAGAAGTCCCTCCTTGTCGTTCCTTCATCTCCACAGGTATTTCCATAACCTTAAACTTCTTTTTATGCAGCCTTACCAATACATCTACCTCAGGATAATCGGAAGGATAATTGTCGGCAAAATACTCTAAAATATTGCGGTTGACCGCCCTGAAGCCTGATGTAGTATCTTTTATGGGGTTTCCTGTTAAAAGCGTTATAAGTCCGGAAAAAAACAGCATTCCAATACGTCTTGATAATTTGGAGGTATATCCGGTTTTCTTAACATATCTAGAGCCTATAACCATATCGGCACGGCCACTTAGCAATGGGGCTATAAGATCGCCTATATAGGCAGGGTCATGCTGTCCGTCCCCATCTAATTGAATTGCAATATCATAATTATTTTCCTTAGCATAAAGATATCCTGTCTGAACCGCCCCACCTATACCCAGGTTATAAGGAAGCTTCAGTACTTTCACACCGTTTTTCTCGGCAACTTTAGATGTATTATCATAAGAGCCGTCATCTACCACCACCATGTCAACATTATGGCCCGATTCATACAAGCTTCTTATTACCTTTGAAATACTTTTCTCTTCATTAAATGCAGGCACTATCACCAATATTTTAATATTTTGACCATCCATAGCACTCATATCACTCATTAGGGAATATCCCGCACTCCTTTCCCATTGTTTACAAAATACTAATAGCATTTAATATAGTTTGCTCAAAAAAATATTTTGTAAACAATTACACCTGCATAATCCGGTGCTAAAATGTTCCATATCGGATAAAATACTTTTGATGTAGAATTAAAGCACAACATTTTATATAATATATCCATAACAATATGACCCCACAATCACCAATAAAAAGGAGGATATGCTTTAATGAAACAATTTACAGGGTACATGAAGGGTATTAATTTAGGTGGATGGTTGTCCCAGTGCAAACACAGCAAACAGCATTACGATACATTTATCACTGAAAAGGATATCGAACGAATTTCAACATGGGGGCTTGATCATATTAGGCTGCCTGTGGATTATGAGCTTATTGAAACTGCTAGCGGAGAATATATTGAAGAGGGTTTCAAGTATATTGACAATTGCCTTGAATGGTGCAAAAAATATGGGCTTAACATGATACTTGATTTACATAAAACAGCCGGTTACTCTTTTGATGAATTTGAAGAATCCATAGGTTTTTTCAAAAGCGAAGAGCTCCAAAACAGATTCATCGCTCTGTGGCATGAATTTTCTAAACGTTATGTAAAATACTCAGATCGTCTTACATTTGAACTGTTAAATGAAATTGTTGACAAAAACGTTTCCGAAATATGGAACAGAATTGCCGAACGGGCCATAAAGACAATAAGACAATATTCACCTGATATAAATATTCTTATAGGCGGAGTAAATAATAACAGCATTAGCACTCTTAAGGGCCTTGATATACCATATGATGAACACGTAATTTATAATTTCCACTTTTACGAACCAACAGTATTCACACATCAATCAGCATACTGGGTCAAGGACATGCCTTTAGACTTTACAATGACATATCCAAACGAATTTGCTGAGGTCATCTCAAAAACAAAAGAGTATTTTCCTCCAATGCATAGTGATATATTTAAAGGTTTCTCTTGACAAGATGGATAAGAGTTTCTTTGAAAAGTTGTTTTCTGAAGCTGTTCAAATTGCAGAAGAAAGAAACACTTCACTTTACTGCGGTGAATATGGTGTAATCGATAGAGCAGATGTTGAATCAACACTTAGATGGTATTCCGATATAAACAGCACATTTGAAAAATTTGGAATCGGAAGAGCTGCATGGACATATAAAAAAATGGATTTTGGAATTACAGATGAACATTACGCCCCAATTTTTGATAAACTCATAAAATTGCTTTAAACCATGAACTTAATCCATAACTGATATATTTTATCAGCTTTTTGTGAAATTTCACAGCTTAATAAAAAAAGGCCCTAAGATATAGAGCCATCGCAATAGCGGGATAAGGTTACATATTTAAAAATACTTTTTGGTCATCTTTCTTTATATAACCTTCCTCCACAAGCTGAGCTACAGCATTTTCGAAATCAGTTTTTCCATATTGGAACTCTAAATCGCTCCACAGCTCCTTATCCTCGGCTATTGATAAATCCAAAAACCCTAAACTAAACAAGTTTTCAACAACATCATTTTTTATCATTCTCATTTTGTCTTTTTCATCGTATGGAGGCAGAAGAATAACGCTTTCAGGTACTATTCTTCCGTCATCATACTTGTATATGATATAAAGGTATCCTAAGTTCATTTTCTCAAGCAATTGAAACCTTAAAAGACTTTGAGAGCACAGCTCCGTTTTTCCGTCCCCGTCATAATCCTTATAAATATACCTGTAAATATGCGGAGAAAATCCCGCCTTTTCATTTAAAATATTCTCTATCTTCTGCCCGCTGTTTTCTTCTAGGGACTTTATCTCCTCTTTAGAGGGTGCAGCCGTCAACTGCTTGTTAATCTGAGGAAAGCTGATTTTTACCTTTTCGCCCTTTACATAACTAAAATCCATTTGAGGCAAATCAACCTTTAGCTCATTTAATCTTTTGTCCTTGTATTCATAAGCTTTAATCTCTCCGGTGCTTCCCTCTCCATTGGTCATCCATGAATATGATACGGCGATAACGGCTCCCTTATTTACAGGGATAAACTCTATAGTCGGTGCATCATTCATTATATGAAAAGGTTCTGTTACCCACCCAATATCGTCCTCGACGCTCACTTCGCTTAAACCTACCTTTAACTTGAGCTGACCGTTAGAATCCATTGTACGTGCCTTGTAAAATGCCAGCTCTATGTCCTCTGCTATGCCGTCGCCATCAGCATCATGTTCGTAGACCTTTCTCATAATTTCCTGCTGTCCGTCGGGTAAATCCATTGTGGATTTTTGATCATCGATTAATAAACTTCTCCAGAAATTACTGCTGTCTCCCCAAAGCTTGTATATATTTTCATCCTCTTTCATATAAAAAGTATTATACTCAATAGAAAGAAGAATTTCATTTGCACCGTCAAATTGCAGAATATAGTCATACTTGTTGTAGTCAAAATCCGAATCATTAATAACTGACATATCCAGTGTCTCGGATTTTTGCAGCATGTCCAAAACAGTATATCTCAACATATCCGATGCCTTATAAGTCTTTGCATCACCTTTTTTTCTTATCTCCAATGAGTATTCATCATTGGTTGATGCAAGCTCTTCAAATGTATTATAAATCAACTCCCTGGGAGAATTGGTTCCGGAAGAATTATCTCCGGAGGTAGTGTTTTTCGATATAGAACCTGCCTCCACTGGAGGACTGTTATAAGGCTCCTCCTCTATTTTACCGCATGATGTAAGCAAAGAAAGGGATAGTGTGGCAATAATAATAAATTTGGACAAAGTGCTTTTCCACTGAATTACCATGGTAATTTCCTCCATCTTGCAAAACTTAAATTTCCCTAAGATAGGTATAAGAAAAGTAAAGTTTCAAACACAATATGAAATTTTTTATCCCATATCTATTATATTAAATTTGGATGAATAAAAAGTTACATATTGGTTAAGAAATAATTAACAAAAAATCTTTATATATATTTAGGCAGTAACATAAATAAAGGCCGCACAAAAGGTTCTATCCTTTTGTACAGCCTTTGTTTTCTTAAATAAAATTTCTGCAGTTTTTCAAGCCGTTAATGTGAAGCTTTCTGCTTTGGTGCTTTCAAGAAGCATATAATTATAAACCCTACAACTGCTGCAACACCTGCAATTGTAAATGCAGTTGAGAATTCTTTTGTTGCACTGAAGTAAGCTACTATATATGAAGATGCAACTGCTCCAACTCCAAATCCTAAAAGAATCATACCGTATATGGTTGCTACATTTTTGGTGCCCCAGAAATCGGCTGTCATCGCCGGAAATACTCCAAGGAATCCGCCATAAGAGAAACCGATAACAGCTATAAATGCAAGCATTAAATAAGCTTTGGCAAAGGATACACCAATAATTGAAAAAGCTGCAATAACGAGCAATATCAATAATGTTTTCTTTCTTCCAATCTTATCTGAAAACCATCCCCAGAAAACGCGTCCGAAAGAATTAAATGCTGAAATTATCATAACACCTGCAACAGCTTCACTTGTAGTTAGACCGCTGTCGGGCTGAAGTCCTAATATTTTAGCCATGGGAATCATCATAGACCCCGCTGCTGTTGCACACATAAATGCGAATATTATCATGAAAAACTGAGGTGTTTTTAAAGCTTCCATAGGAGTAGCACTTGGAACAGCCGTCCCGTCTTTCCTGACTGGAGGAGTCCAACCGTCAGGTTTAAAACCTTCCGGAGGATTTTTTATAAAAAACGAACCTATAAAATTTACAATAAAGAATAAAACTCCAAAAATAGCGAATGTATCCAAAACTCCAAATTTTCCAATCAATGCTTCTGCAACAGGAGTAAATACAAGTCCTCCAAATCCAAGTGCAGATACGATAATTCCTGTTATTAAACCTCTTTTATCGGGGAACCATTTCTGACAACATGCAATTGTAGTTGTGTAAGCCATACCCATTCCGAAACCGCCTAAGAAACCGTAGGAGAGCCAAAGCAGCCAGGGCGTTGATTCGGTAGTAAATCTAACAAGGAAGAAACCCAATCCCAAAACAACACCTGCTCCGATAATAACAGGTCCCGGTTTTAACTTATCCTGAATTCTTCCCCCAACAACACTCCCTATGGTCAATACACCCAGCAGCAAGGCATAAGCCAACGTCCCATAAGTTGCAGGCCAATTGAACAAAGCATTTGGTGTCGTTTTACTTATTATAAAATAAGATTGAAATACACTCCAGATATATGCAGTACCAAGGCACAACTGAATAGAAATACATGCAATAACTGGTATCCAACGATTATATTTCGTTGAAGCTATTGTAGCACTACTCATAATATAAACTCCTTCTATAAAATTTTAATGTCCGGGTCAGATTTGTACGATCGTATTATCCAGCAGATTTTATTTATCCACTTTCCTTCTGGAATATTCCTTTAGGGGGTTACATAACAAAATAATATAATAATTTCGTTCAATATACAACGGATTTGGAAAACAAGAAAAAAAACCGTAAAAAGTATCGGTTTCAAGGTTTAAAAAGCGTAAAAACACTTGTGATTAAAATAATATAGCCGGGCAGTCCTTATTGGAATACCCGGCAAAGTATTAACCTACGGCTACTTTTTTGAACCAAGCAGTTCCTTAGCACCTGCAACAATCGCTTCTTTAGTGAGTCCGTACATTTGAAGCAATGCATCGGGCTTACCGGATTTACCGAACTTGTCGTTAATTCCAATTCTCTTCATCGCTACAGGATAGTTCTCAACTACAACTTCAGCCACAGCACTGCCAAGACCGCCGATAATGCTGTGCTCTTCAACAGTCAGTATTGCACCTGTTTCCTTTGCAGCCTTTATTATTATATCCTTGTCAATCGGCTTTATGGTATGTATGTTTATAACCCTTGCCTTTATTCCTTCACTTTCCAAAATCTTGCCTGCTTCCAAAGAAAGATGAACCATGTATCCTGTGCTTATTATTGTAAGATCATTACCGCTTGCTATTTCTATACCCTTTCCAAGCTCAAACTTGTAATTGCTTTCATCAAATATTACAGGGCATGCAAGCCTGCCTAGCCTTAAATAAAACGGTCCTTTGTTTTCTATTGCTGCCTTTACCGCTGCTCTTGTTTCTACAGCATCTGCAGGATTTATAACAGTCATATTTGGAAGAGCTCTCATAAGAGCAATATCCTCTACAGTTTGGTGGGATGCTCCGTCTTCACCTACTGTGATACCTGCATGGGTAGCACCTATTTTAACATTCAGTGCAGGATAGCATATTGAGTTTCTAACCTGCTCAAACGCCCTTCCTGAAGCGAACATTGCGAATGTGCTGGCAAATACTGTTTTATTGCATGTAGCTATTCCCGCTGCCGTAGCCATCATATTGCCTTCCGCAATACCCATATTTATAAATCTTTCAGGATATTTATTTTTAAACAAATCAGTCTTAGTTGATTTTGATAAATCCGCATCCAAAACTACTATATTGGGATCACTTCCAAATTCTTGCAATGCACTGCCATACGCTTCCCTCGTAGCTATCTTCTTAATCTCCATGGTTATTCTACCTCCAATTTAGCTAAAAATTCATCCAGCTCAGCAATTGCCGCATCTCTTTGCTCTTTATTCGGAGCCGAGCCATGCCAGCCAGCTTTATCTTCCATAAATGATACGCCCTTACCTTTTATAGTTTCAGCAACTACCATAACCGGTTGGCCCTTTGTCTTTTTAGCTTCATCAATTGCCTGGATAATCTGCTCATAATCATGACCGTCAATTACAATTACCTTGAAGCCGAAAGCTTCAAACTTATCCTTCACCGGCTCGGGTGAAAGAACATCTGTAATTTTACCATCTATTTGGAGACCATTATGGTCGAGGAAAACAGTAAGGTTATCCAACTTATAATGTGCTGCACACATTAGAGCTTCCCATACTTGACCTTCTTGAATCTCACCATCTCCTAAAATTGAGTAAACTCTATAGTCTTTATTGTCAAGCTTGCCGGCTAAAGCCATTCCAACCGCAGCAGATATTCCCTGTCCTAATGAACCTGTTGACATATCAACTCCAGGTACGGATTTCATACTGGGGTGCCCTTCAAGATAACTGTCTGCTTTTCTAAAAGTATGTAAGTCTTCTCTGGGGAAAAACCCTTTTTGTGCTAAAGCACCATACAATGCCGGCGAACAATGTCCCTTAGACAAAACAAAACGGTCCCTGTCCTCCCATTGAGGATTTTTAGGATCAACTCTCATTTCATAGAAATAAAGCACTGACAAAATATCAGCACAGGACAATGATCCTCCGGGATGTCCTGATGATGCACAATAAACCTGCTCAATTATATCCTTACGGATTATTGTAGCATTACGTTTTAATTCTTTAATTTTTTGTCTATCCATCACAACAACTCCTTATATTAGAATAAAAACCACAATTAAGCTTTAAATAAATTATTATTAAAAGTATACTATAGCTAATGTAATTAGTCCATAGTATTATAAGCAATGTTCAAAATATTATCTCCTATTTTTTACCTTCATATGTCTTAAATCCTTCTCCTAAAACCTCCCTTATATCGGTAAGAATCATAAAACTATTCCCATCTATTTCCATAACCATTTCCTTTAACTGTTGAAGCTGCCCTCTATGTAAAACACACAGCAGTACATTTTTTTCCTTGCCGGTATACATCCCAATTCCCTTTAGTGCCGTGACTCCTCTATCCATGACATCCATTATCCTTGACGCTATATCATCGGCTCTATCGGAGATTATTAAAACGGATTTTGCATAATTAACGCCTTCCAGCACCGAATCAATTACCTTAGAAGATATATAAAGAGTTATTATTGCATACATCCCCAGATGAAAACTGTTAAATGCGATGGTAGCACATAATATTATAGCGGTATCGATGATCAATATTAGCTGGCCCATAGTGAGGTTTATTATAAAATGGTTTACTATTCTTGCTGCCAGGTCACTTCCACCTGTAGTTGCACCGGCCTTGAAAACCAACCCCAGTCCAAGTCCCATGAGAAAGCCGCCGAATATACTGTATAAAAACAGGTCAGGAACCTCCGGAGGTTCAAACTTAACCATATAATTGTCTACAAAGTAATTGGTATATGGCTCAAGAAAATCTATGAATGCAGAGAGGAGTATTGTGCTTACAGATGTTCTTAATATAAACTTTCTGCCTATGAATCTAAATCCGAGAATAAAAAGAGGTACATTCAAAATAAGCATAATGGTTCCTACCGGAAGCTTCTGATTGCTCAAATAGTATATGACGGTTGCTATACCGCTAACTCCTCCGGGAGCAATCTTATAGGGTACCATGAACACATTGATAGAAACAGCAGTAAGAAAGGAACCAAAAACTATCAAAAAGCTGTTTTTCCAAAAATTATTGTTTTTTATTTTTGCCATTATCTTTTTCATATCAGCACCCATGCTCCATATAATAAAAAACTAGTTTTTTACACAACACAGTATAGCCTCAAGAATTATAATCCAATCTTATTATTTTCAATATACAAAAAATGATACACCAATGATGCTCTTTTGCCAGTAAAGAATTATTGCTATTTTACTATGGTATGCTATAATATACACGGGTTTTAACTCTATGAACGGAGAGATAAAATATGAAAGTGCTTCATTTAATAGGCGGCGGAGATGTTGGTGGTGCAAAAACCCATGTTCTTTCCCTTGTGAAAGAATTGGGCAAGCATATAGATGTAAAGCTTATAAGCTTTAGGAAAGGCGAATTTGCCGATGATGCCAAAGCCATGGGCATAGATGTTGAAGTTATTCAATCGGGAAATATTTTCAAGGATATAAGAAGGGTCATCTCAATTGTAAGGGAAGGAAATTATGACCTGACACACTCCCATGGTGCAAAAGCAAACATGATAGCAGTTATTGCAAGCCGATATACAAAAGTTCCCACTGTTACGACGGTTCACAGCGATTATAGGCTTGATTACCTTCAGAGCTTTATAAAAAGAATAACATTCGGTATTATAAACACAATAGCACTGAGGTTTATAGACTACTATGTGGCTGTTTCGAGAAATTTTAAAGAGATGCTTATAAGCAGGAATTTTTTACCTGATAAAATATTCACTGTTTATAATGGAATAAATTTCGATACAGATGTAGGTACTTACAGCAAAGACGAATTCGCGAAAAAATACAATCTAAACATCAATCAAAACGATGTTCTTATAGGTATATTAGTAAGATTGACACCTGTAAAAGGACTGGGTGTATTTATAAATGCCGCCAAAGAAGTAGTGAAAAAGAATCCGAATGTCAAATTTCTCATTGGCGGTGAAGGTGAAGAAAAAAAATCTCTTGAATCAAAAGTAAACTCATTGGGGTTAACGGATAATGTGTTTTTTTTAGGCTTTGTCAATAACCCGTACGAGTTTATGAGCAATATCGATATAAATGTTTTGACATCCATAAGCGAAAGCTTCCCCTACTCCATTCTTGAAGGGACCAAAGTAAAAAGAGCCACCGTAAGCAGTAATGTAGGAGGACTTCCCGACCTTATCGATCATGGTGTAAACGGTTTTCTTTTTAATTCGGGAGATTATATGAAGCTTTCGGAGTATCTATTAAAACTTGCCAACGACAAAAACTTAAGGGAAGAAATGGGCAACAGAATTTATTTAAAGGCAAGCGAAAAATTTTCCCTTAAAAACATGTGCAAAACACAGTTGGACATTTATGAATCAGTTCTTAAGGCCAAGAAGGAACCAAGCCATTCTGCACCTGATATCATAATTTCAGGTTACTATGGTTTTAAAAATATTGGGGATGATGCCATGCTTATGGCAATTACCCAAAATTTGCTTGCACAAAAAGAAAATGCCAAAATAATGGTATTGTCGAGAGAGCCAAATGAGACAATAGGCCTTTATAACGTTGATTCAATGTTCCGTTTTAATATATTGAGAATACTTAAATCAATGAAACCAGGGAAGCTGTTTATAAACGGCGGAGGTAACCTTATACAGGATAACACCAGTACCAGATCCCTTATGTATTATCTTTTTATGATCTGGATGGCAAAGAAAAGGCATATGAAGGTTATGTTGTATGCAAACGGTATCGGCCCCATAAACAGGAGAATAAACAGAAGAATTACACGTTATGTACTAAATAAAACCGATGTAATAACATTAAGAGAAACTTCTCCATCAAAGCAGGAAATCGACAATCTGCTTGTTACGGCACCTAAAGTTATAATAACTGCCGATCCTGCTACCACAATAAAGCCTTCACCCTCAGAGGATATAGATAGAATCCTTGTTAATGAAGGAATTGAATTAGGCGGCCGCTATATCGGCTTTTCTATAAGAAAGTGGCATAACCAGAGCAGATATGAACGCATTGTGGCCGATACTGCCGATTATATATCAAAGAAACACGGCTTAAAGCCTGTTTTTATACCCATGCATTACCCTTCGGACCTTGCCATATGCGAAAGAATCGTATCTAAAATGAGCGGTGAAGCCAGTATTATAAAAAACAAATACTCGGTTCCAGAGACAATAGGAATAATAAGCCGTATGGATATACTTGTGGGAATGAGGCTTCACGCACTTATTTTTGCCGCATGCCAGGGCATACCGTTGGTGGGCCTGGTATATGAGCCCAAGGTTGAAGGCTTCCTGAAATCCATAAATCAGCCTTCTGCAGGACATGTTAAGGATCTCGATTATGAAAACCTCAAAACAATAATCGAGGACGTGCTTAAAAACAGATCAACTATAAGCAAACAATTGATAGGCATTTCAGAGTCCCTTAAGGAAAAGGCAATGGAAAATGCAAGGATAGCCATAGATTTATTATAACTAAGTAAAGTCCATTATAATAAGCAAAGTCTATAGAAATACTTATTTGAAATACTTATATATAGGAGTAAGATTTTTTTATGAGAAACACTGTTGATATATTAGGTGTTCCTGTTGATAATCTCAATATGAGACAAGCAGTCGACACTGTAAAATCATTTTTATCTGAAGATAAAATTCATGCTGTATATACACCCAATGCAGAAATCATGATGGAAGCCCATAGAAATCCATACCTTAAAGATATACTTTGTGAGGCTGATTTGTTGGTTGCAGACGGTGCAGGTGTAGTTATGGCCTCAAAGATATTAGGTGTGGGGCTTCCCGAAAGAGTTGCAGGGTTTGATTTGATAAAAAATCTGTTTGCCGAAACGGAAAACACACCAATGAGGTTCTTCCTTTTCGGGGGCAAGCCCGGCATAGCGGAACAAGCAAGGGATAATTTGTTGAAAGAATATAAAAATATTGAAGTTGTAGGCATAAGGAACGGTTACTTCAGCAGTTCCGATGAAAAGGATATTATTGAGGAAATAAATTCGTCAAAAGCGGACATCCTTCTTGTAGCTCTTGGTGCACCGAAGCAGGAGATATGGATTCACGAGCATAAAAGCATTCTCAACGTCAAGGTTTGCATAGGCGTAGGCGGAAGCTTTGATATACTTTCCGGCAATGCAAAAAGGGCACCCGAGTTTTTTCAGAAGCATCACCTTGAATGGTTTTACAGACTATGTAAGGAACCATGGCGATATAAGCGAATGTTGGATCTGCCGAAGTTTATTATGAAGGTGACAAAGGTGAGGCTTTTTAGAGTTGGAAAAAAGCAAGGAGCATAGTGAGCAGTAAAAAACAGTTGCCGGGTATTTAAGATACCATTGGCAACTGTTTTAGAACATCGAAAAAAACGATTAGATATCCACAACGCTTACATATCCATCAGCTTTTTCTTCATGTCCTCATAAACATATTTATACATTTTAAATAATTCATTTGCTGCTGGGTCTTGGGTATTCACATCCGGGTGGTATTTTTCCATGATACCCTTCCAACCCACTTTTAATATCTCTTCTCTCATACTCCTGGCCCTCTCAAGAGCACCGGTTTTTTCATTTAATTTAATAAGCTGATCCCTAAGCTTTGTCAGCTTTTCAAGCATCAAGTTCAATTCTTCATTTCCCATATTAAACTCCCCTATTCACATTACTTATCTCTGTATATATCGCTTTTTATCTGGATAACAATTCATAAAAAATAATATTAAGCTTACAATCAATTAAGTACATGTTAATTATAAATATTCTGTATATAATCTCTATATATTCCCATACCCTGTATAAAAGCCTCTTCTCGCAATTCACCTCCTGTCAAAGAGAACAAACTTAATACAGGACACAATATGGAGTTAGTAATAATTATTCTACATTTATTTGATTTATACACATTCTGCAATAATGTCTATAAAATCAAATATGCAAAATAACTATTTCTAAATCCAAAAAAATTTATATGAATTGAATAGTCATATAAAAACTTATTAATTTTTATACATAATTGCAGTTAATTATTCCTGCAACTAACTATTCAATCATTATCAATTTAATTGTGTTTACAATTGAAATAAGAATATCTTGAAACTGCCTGAAGTACTGCAATAAGAAAGGAATCAACTACTACATCTTACTTACTTCAATATAATTTATCAAAAATATAACCTGTATAAAATGATAAATTAACAAAACTCTTGCTAATTTATATTTTACCACAGGTTTATATTTTTGTGAACATTATTTTATTATTTCTTATTTCTAAGTTTTTTCATTTATTTCTAAGTCTATAATAAGTCGCTATTTATCGGTTATTTTATAAGCTCCCTTAACTATGAGCCAGCATCCTTTTTCCGCAATTATTCCTCTTCCGTCATCTCTTGACGAGAGAAGCAAATGGTTAAGAGCGATTTGTGCACCTGTAGTCAAATCTGCACTTTGTGCAGCCGTTATATCCGAAAGTCCGCCATATGTGCCTGATATGGCCTTTGCACTTCCGGACCTTAAAACTATCTCGGTACTTGCCCCTGTTAACAGCTTTTGCCCTGCTTTAAGCTCCAACGGCTGAAACTTGAATGACTCAGGGTCAAGTTCCTTCAACTGCTTGCTCATTTGCTCATTTTCAGAAGTAAGCTTGCTTATTTTTGTCTCTGCTTCTGAAAGCTTCTTCGTCAAATCGCTTATTGTTGAGTTTGCAGCATCAAGCTTTGCGGTAATTCCGGAAATTTTGGAATCCACATAGCTCTGGGAAACAACCGGATCGCCCTCTGAACCGGGTTCAGGCGAAACAGCCGTCACTGCCCTCACAATATGTACAGTAAAAAAACTTGTTATTATAACAAACGACAATATAGTATATTTATAATTAAATATTTTCGATCTCTTCATCTTTTGTACCCCCTGGAAATTATATATCTTGCAGTCCAAAACTGATGCTGATAGCATCGTTTACTTTTTCCATCAATTCATCGTCTAGTCGTCCTATTTTTTCCCTAATCCGCATTTTATCAATAGTCCTGATCTGTTCTAACAGTATAACAGAGTCCTTCGAAAGACCATACTCCATAGCACTTATTTCTATATGGGTAGGAAGCTTCGCCTTATTAATTTGGGATGTTATGGCTGCTGCTATAACAGTAGGACTATACTTATTGCCAATATCATTTTGAACAATCAAAACGGGTCTTACGCCACCCTGTTCAGATCCGATTACCGGACTCAAATCGGCATAAAAAATATCTCCACGCTTTATTACCACTATATTTCCAACTCCCCGAGACTTTCCTCATATTTTTGCTGCTGCTCATTGTCCGCATCAAAACACATCTCTGCCAGTTTAGCATTAATTTCAGCCATCTCCTGGTAGCCTTTTTTCATTCTATCCCTCATTTCGATTCTTCTCTTCTCTCTTATATAAAGCTTCATTGCTTTCCTGACAAATTCACTCCTGTTTATTTTTTCAACAGCGATTATTTCATCAACCTCTTTTAATAGATTGTCAGGAAGACTCACCAATATTTTCTTTAAATCAGACAAAAATAACCCCCCATTCTTATTTTCGGGTTTCCTATCTTAAAATGACTTACGGGACTCACTGCTGGTAAAGCTATATGCTGATAAAGCTATATGCTGCTATGCAGCGGTATGTACTCTTTAAAGCCATAAATAGAAAGGATACTGCTTTTTGAAATACTGCATTTAATACTATATATATAATTATATATTCCCTAATATTCATGGGTCAAATTAAAATAATATTACTCCTGTCTTAAAATCGCTGTAATTATTGGCAATCAAGCTTTAAGTAAGATACCCCCATAAGAATAAACCGTTTTCTATTTTATTATATATTTTTTGTTCTATTATATTCCTAAATAAGATAATTAAGCACCTTTTGTATTTTGCCTCCCTTCAAATAAACTCTTGGTATTCTTTTACCTATAATGCATACAACTTCATAGTTGATGGTCCCCATAATTGAAGCAATATCCTCAACAGTGATTTCGTTACCTCCCTGCTTGCCGAATATAACCACTTCATCTCCAACCTTAACTTCACTTTTAAAATCTGTAACATCTACAAGACATTGATCCATACAAATTCTTCCGACTACCGGTGCAAACTCTCCATTTATCAAAACCTTTCCTTTGTTACTCATAAGCCTTGTATAGCCGTCTGCATATCCAATAGGTATTGTTGCAATCTTGCTTACCCTGGAAGTCTTAAATGTTCTTCCATAGCTTATATATGTATTATTCTCAACTTCCTTCACAAGTATTACATTTGCTTTTAAAGTCATTGCAGATTTTAAATCAATTTTACTCTTATCAACTTCATCGGACGGATACATCCCGTATTGAATAATACCAGGTCTTACAAGGTTTAAGTGCATGTTGGGGAATTCTATTATGGCTGCACTGTTTGCCACATGCTTAATGGGTATATACACTCCTATCCTGTTAAGCTCATTGCAGATTCCCATAAACCTTTCAAATTGCAAATTGGTATAGCTTTTATCCGCCTCATCCGCTGATGCAAAATGGGTAAAAATCCCTTCCACAATGATTCTTGGCAGCTTACATATTTCCAACACATTTTTAACAGCACTGTACCCCGGCATAAAGCCTACCCTTGTCATACCCGTATCTATTTTTATATGAATTTTTACATTCTTCCTTTGCCTTACAGCCTCTTCAGACAATGCTCTTGCAAGATCGTGGCTGAAAACAGCCTGAGTAACATTATATTTTATAATATCGGCAGCCCTTATGGGATCTGTATAGCTTAAAATCAATATGGGTACATCAATATTGTTTTTTCGAAGCTGTATAGCCTCATCAAGCATTGAAACGGCAAGGCATGTAGCACCGTTTTCCAATATTGTCCTAACCACTTCCATAACACCGTGTCCATATGCATCTGCCTTTACTACTCCCATTATTTCCGATTTTTTATTTGTTATTCTTCTAATTTCTCTTAAATTGTGAGCAATAGCATCAAGATCAACCTCAGCCCATGCCCTGTTAAATTTATAATCCATTTCTATCCCTTCTTTTGTAAAATCGTGTTTATTGCACAGGGCAGTTCCTCAACCAAATCCCCTGCTATAAGTCCATATTCACCTTTCTTGAAGGCTGCCATGTCCCCTGATAAGCCATGAAGAAAAACACCTGCCGCTGCCGCATCTTCAGGCTTTATGCCCTGGCCTAAAAAGCCTGCAATAATACCTGTCAGAACATCACCCGTACCGGCAGTGGACATTCCCGGATTTCCCGTAGGATTAATATATATTTTCCCGTCAGGAGTAGCAATTATGGTTCTTGCCCCCTTTAATACAGTTATTACATTGTATTTATCAGAAAATTCCTTCGCGTATTTTATCCTGTTCTTTTGAATGTCTTCAATGCTCGCTCCTGTAAGCCTTGACATTTCACCGGGGTGTGGTGTAATTATTACAGGTACTTTGGACTTTTTCAATATATCAACATTTTTCGATACCGCATTTAATGCATCGGCATCAAGTACAAACGGTACCTCGGCAGCTTCTAGCAGCTCACCCATAATTTCAACAATATCCTCACGGCAAGAAATACCGGGTCCAATAGCAACCGCATCCATTTTTCCCATTTTTCCCAAAATCTCATTAATGCACTCTTTTGAAAGATATCCCCTACCCTTGTCTTCAAAAGGAACAACTATGGGCTCCACCAATTGAGAACCGTAAATACCGCTTAATGATGAAGGAACCCCAAGATACACAAGTCCGGCTCCCGCTCTTAATGCAGCCTTTGCACAAAGGCAGCCAGAGCCTGTCATACCTGTTGAGCCGCTTACAATTAAAACCCTCCCAAAATCGCCCTTGCTGCTTTCTCTGCATCTTACCGGAATTATGCCGGATATATGGTCCTCATCCAATAATGTTGTTTCCATATTTACTGCATCGCTTACTATTTGGGGAATGCCTATATCGGCAACTACAAGCTCACCTGTATATTCACAGCCGGGATTTATTAAAAGCCCGGTCTTTGGAAAAGCGAATGTTACAGTTTTATGAGCCCTTATGCATTTACCCAAAACCTCTCCGGTTTCACCGTTTACCCCTGAGGGAATATCTATTGCAATAACATATTTCGAACAGATATTTACATGCTCTGCTATTTCACCTATAATGCCGCTTATTTGGCCCTTAAAACCTGTTCCGAAAATACCGTCTATTACAACATCACATGTCGCAAGTTCCTTTTTGAGCCTCAAAACTTCATTCTGGCCCATAATCTCTATAGTCTCTATATTAATCTTTTCGATTATTTTCAAGTTTATTTCAGCATCATTCTTTATTTCGGATTTTTTTGATGTAATAAATACTATTACTTGAGTGCCAATATTATGCAAATGCCTTGCAACAGCAAAAGCATCTCCTCCATTGTTCCCCTTGCCTGCTAGGACAACGGCCTTTTTTCCTCTTACATTTCCCAAACTTTTTATTATCTCCTGAACCACCTTTAGTGCGGCGTTTTCCATAAGTACAATTCCCGGTATTCCAATTTGTGTTATAGTCTCATTATCCATTCTGCCGACCTGCTCCGGCGTAGCAACCTTCATACTAAAACCTCCCAGCCACAATTATTAATCACCATATTAACCGCTATATTTAATTGCCATACATTATTACAAGTATTAATTGGTACATAATAATAAATAAAATATTACTTACCTTTAATCACTATTATATTAAATGCGGTTAATACCTTACATTTATCGCTAAATGTAAGATTAATAACGTATTTAATATAGCTAAGGGGAAGTAATATTTTACTTAATTAATCTTAACATTTTCAACTTAAACATTTTAACTTAACATTACTGAATTTAATCTAAATTCAATACAAAATAAACGATTTTATCAATACTCTACGCTTTTATGGCTTATTCCTTCCCTTTTTCTCATGGAAATACTCAGTGCTGCCAAAACTATTGCCACAGCTACCCAGAAAATTAACATAACCCTCGGATAGTACCATATATACTCTGCAAACCCCATAACCGAAACGCCTATTACCGAACATATACCGGCAATCAGTATATTGTTTATGTTTGCATCTGCCTTGTTTGATAAATTGAGGATACACTTTTTAATGAGCCTTCCAATAAACCAAACAAAAGATACTATCCCCATTAATCCCATTTCAATCCAAACCTGCAAAAACAGGTTGTGTGAATGTGGCGGAACTTTTGACGTATATTGATAGTAGTTTTTACAAATGCCCATAAAAGCATCTGTTCCAAGTCCTATCCCGGCTTTCCAATAATCCATAAACATTGGTATAACGGTCTTGTAAATCTTAATTCTGTACAGAGCCGACGAATCGGCTTGAGTCAACGACATGAGCCTTCTGTATATACTTTGGGGCATAAAGGGCATAAATGCTATTCCAGCCAGTATAAATAAAGGCAAAAGCTTTTTATTCTTAAAATATACAAATATCAGAACGGATCCTGCAAAGCAAAGCCATGCGGCACGTGAACCTGTCCATACCAGTGATATTAACGACGGTACGGCCAGTAATGAGTACACTATCTTCTTAATAATGCTTTTTGAATTCAATACCACCGCAAAGTAAAAAGGTATTGTCATAAGAAGTATCTCAGCATAATTGTTTGGATTTCCGACAGTAGAGTACACACGCCCTTTTGCATCGGAGTTTGTAACTATATCGGTATATGACGGATCAACGGGTATACCCAATATTTTGGCCTGATATATTCCATAGAGTCCTGTAATGGTAACACCAATCAGCAATATCTCTATAAAATTGTTCAATGATCTTTCGGTATTTACAGAGCTTACAATAACTATCACAAATAAAAAGCATGTTGCAAAAAATATAAGAAACCTTATGCTTTCCTTCGGAAAGAATGAATTGCCTGTTGCCAGCAAAACGCAAAGCATGAAAAGAATCATTGCAAAATCAAGGGCTTTAACATTAAAGCTTTCAAACCTGTGAAAAACTATTTTAAGAAACAGCATTGCCGTAAGTGCAAATGCAATAATTGTTGTGTATAAATTGTTCCAATTATTATGAGGAACTATTATTATGAACACCAGACTTAACGCAAGGATTATTTCCATTCTCCGAAGTATATTGATAGCAAACCTTACTATTATACTCTCGGAAAATATATTGTCATACTTCGTGTAATAAGTGTTTAAAAATCTGGGAATCACATTCATGGCTTTATCGAACAGGTTTATAAAAAAGCTGTGTTCCAATACCCTCGAAAAGTAGTCCCTTCTCTTTATAAAGCTTATAATTTTACTGTTATCGGTAAGTTCTTTGAATTTTGACGACAAATATGCTGCTATTTTGGCTATAAGACTTTCCTTATATGCAACATGAAGTTTTTGTATAAGGGTAACAACAAAGCCTATTATTAAACTATTTTTCAATATATTAATCAAGAAGCATTACCCCTTTTTCTTTATATCATATATTCTGCACTGGAAAGTTGCATTTCCTACAAGCAGGATAGTAGTCCTTCCGGTATAAAAATCCGCACTGCCGAATGTAACGCCTGAAGAAGATTTACCGTCTCTAAATACCCCGGTTCCTTCAACAGTTACCTTAATGGATGAAAAACCCTCTTTAGACGATGAAACAATTTTTCCTTTATCATCAGAAGCCCAGCTTCTAGAAGGGCTAACAACTACATCCGTAACATTTCCAAAAACAACATTTCTTTCAAAATCTTTAGCCAAATCGCCCTTACTCACAGCTTTTGTCACAAAATCCGGAACTTCATCGGCATAAAAACTTATCTCAATCTTATCCTGCTTAGCCAGTGCAACACCAACTCCAACTTCCGACCGTGTAAGCTTATAGCCCACACCAACAATTGCTCCTATAACGACCAATACAATCAATATATCCACAATACTAATCTTACCAAAAAGCTTTCCCTTACTATCCAATATCATTTCTACACATCCTCCGATCTATAAACTTTCTCTTTAATTTTTTATTTTTTCATATTTTTTCATATTTTTTTCTTATTTTTTCAAGCTTTCCCTGTATAAATTATATGTTTCCATAACCATCTTATCAAGATTAAATTTCTCCCTGATGGTTTTTAACGCATTCTCCCTCAATGTCTTTTGGAGCTCTTCATCATCCATAACTTTTATTATAGCCTCGGCAAGTCCCTTTGAATCATTATATTTTACCAAAATACCGCAGTTTGTCTCACTGTTTATTATGTCTCCGTTTCCTCCCATATCTGTTGCAATTATTGGCAAGCCACAGGCTAAAACCTCCAGTATGGCAAAGCTCAATGCCTCATGAGCCGATGAATTTATATAGAGATCGCTGCCGTAAATAAGGTTTTTAATATCTTTTCTAAATCCTGTAAATATAATATCCTTTTCCAGACCTAAATTCAATGCCTGTTTTTTTCTTTCTTCAAAAAAAGGCCCGTCATTTGCCAGTACTAAAACAAATTTTTTATCGGTCATCTTTTTAAGCTCTGCAATGGAATTAATAAGGAACTCGTGACCTTTATCATATGCAAACCTTGATGCACACAGCATTACAAATGTATCATCATCAATATTAAGCTCCTGCCTCATTGTTGACTCTACCGGGCCTCCCCATTCTTCCGGATCGACACCGTTAAAAATAACCTTTATTTTTTTGCCGTTAACCCCGTTGCGGATCATCATTTCTTTGCCTTTGTTGCATACAGCCGCAATGTTTGCCTCAAGAGGAGTCAACACCCTGTTAAAAAATCTCAATACGGCATTGTTCTCAAGTATGAAGTGGTTTGTGTACATAACCTTTGTCCTGGGATTAAACAACCGGGACCACATGGCTATATAATTTTCTCTTAGATACTGGGTATGAATGAGGTCAATTTTAAGCTTCCTGCACAATTTGTTTAATTTGTATGCTGCCTTTAAATCAAAAGGATTTTTCATGTAAATCCTGTGGGATGTAACTCCAAGCTCCGAAAGCTTTTCAACTAGCAATCCTTCCTCATTGTATGCAAGATAAGCCTCTATCTCTTTGCCGTTAAGCCTCTCAACAAGGGATTGTATATACCTTTCGGTACCGGCCTTACCTGCATGGTTTATCAAGTATAAAACCCTAATCATTTTTTATCACCTGTATTTCAATTTTGAATTTAGTCGCTGTTTTGAGTTTTGTCATTATTTGGTATTTCGTTGCTATTTTGAATTTTGTTACCATTTTGATTTTTGTCACTATTTTGAACCTGATTGCCGTTTCTGAATTTGATTATTCTCGCAGGGTTGCCTCCAACAACCGCATATTCGGGAACATCCTTTGTAACCACTGCACCTGCTCCCAAAATAGCCCCTTTGTGCACGGTAACTCCCGGCAATATTATAACCCTGGCTGCTATCCAAACATCATCCTCAATAACAACAGGCTTTTTAGGTGCTGTTTGAAGGTTCATGGGTATATCAATGCGGCTGTTTTCATGATTCTGTGTAAATATCATGACATCAGGCCCCATCATCACATCATTGCCTATTTTTAGGGGTCCTGCAATCCTGCAGTTCAATCCTATCCCTGAATTGTCACCAACTTCAATATCCTTACCTGAACCGAAAAATGCCCCATGCTCTACATTTATGTTTTTTCCTGTCTTACGAAAAATTCTTTTGCATAAAAACCTTCTTATTTTCTTTGTACCAAAACCGTATGGCAAATCAGATCCCGGCAAATGCCTTCCAATGGCATAGTAAAGTATCAGACAAATATAATAGCTAATTTTTTTCATCCGTTACCTCCATACAAAATATTTTCCCATCAATGATGTATTCTACAAATCAGCTTATCCTTCTCTTAACAGGAAGCTTTGATAATACTTTTCCCAACATATCATTAGCTTCTTCAACCTTCATAAAATAAGTCACTAAAAAATAGCTCGATGCTCCCAAAACAACAGGAATAAACAACTTAATACATCTATCTATCAAAAACATGCCGAAAGAGAAATTATCAAGGAACATGCTTATTCCAACAACCAACAAGAACATTACAGCACTTGCACCAAAGACCTTTATGGAATTTATGCCAAAGCTCCTTAAACCCAGATTCCCTATCTTTTTTCTTATAAGAAAAACAAGAATCAGGGACCCGGACAGCGATGATATGGAGTATGCCAGAGGTATTCCGAATACACCTATAAAACGTGAAAAAATAAGGCTTAATGAAATATTTATTAGCATCATTATCACACCGTTTATAGCAGGCTTTTTAGTATCCTTGAGGGAGTAAAAAGCCCTGTCCAACACTTCCTTTAAGCCAAATCCCACAATTCCTATACAATAAAGTGCCATGAGCACTGCTGCAAAATTCACATCATCCTGGTTTATTTTTCCCCACTTTATCAAAAGCTCGATAAGCTGATACCTGACAGATATAAAGCCTGCAGTAACAGGAATCAGTATATATGTCACCGAACTTAATACCTTGACAAGGCTTGTTTTAAACTCTGCCATATCATTTTGGGCAGCATGCATGGAAAGCTTTGGAAATATCACAGCAGTGACAGAATATACAAAAGCAAGAACCGCATAAAGAACTAAATTCTGTACCCAGTTCATCATAAATACGGTATTTTCTTCAAACCTGGTGCAGAATATATTATTGAAAAGCATATTCACAGAATAGGCCGATGTACCTATTAGTACCGGCGGCACCAGCTTTGCAGCTGTGATTACATCCTGATCCTTAAATATAAGGGATGGTGAATACCTGTATTCGGTTTTTAAAATAGGCGGAATCAAAATAAGTGCCTGTGTTGTAAGCCCGATAAAGGTAGCTACAATGAGCCCTTTCACCCCAAAGCGTTGGCTCAATAATAAAGAGTATAATATTACAATAAGGCTGCTTGGTATACTTACCAACGCAGGCATATTGAACTTTCCAAAAGACTGTAAAATCCCCTGAAATATATAGTTAAGTCCATAAAATATCATTATAGGGAACATTACCCTTAATGCAAACACTGTCAATTCATAGTTCTGATTCCTGAACTTAGGTGTCAGGTAAGTTATGAGCGGTGTTGCCAATATACATAATGCGGAAAAAGCCAGTGTAAGAACTACGGTTATGGTAATTATCTTATCCGCGAACCTGTATGCCCTTTCTTTTTGACCTGTGGTAATATGCCCTGAAAATATGGGTATCACAATTGTTGCCAGAGCGGTACCCAGGCTGGTAAATATTATAAGCGGCACCTGCAGCGAAAAGGAGTATATCTCCATTTCAATAGTTCTTCCAAACTTTGCTGCATAAAAGCTACTGCTAATCAATGACAAAACTCTTGAAAACAGCATTAGTATTGTAACAATGCCGATGGATTTTGCTACGCTTTTCATGGTATCCAGTAAATTCCTTCCTTAATCACCTTGGCCGGATTTCCGCCAACGAGAGTCTTTGGTGCAACGTCCTTTGTAACAACACTTCCTGCAGCTATAACAGCTCCATCCCCTATTGTTACGCCTTTTAAAATCAATACATTGCAACCGATCCAAACATCATTGCCTATTTTAACAGGCTTAATCTCCTCAGTAGGACTGTTGAATTTATGATAATCCCTGTCCATTATGCAAACATCCCAGGATATATTGCATCGGTCTCCTATTTCAACCTTTTTTCCTGCATGTATTTCCGTCCTGTCGCCTATTGATGTATTATTTCCTATAATTATTTCCGAAAAATTTTCATTTCCAAATGCACTCAGCTTAACGCCTTTATAAAGCTGTACCTTTCTTCCTAGCTTTATGGCTGCATTTTTTTTAATTATGGTAATGCCGCTGCCTGCTCTCAGTAAAGCGCCGCTGTTTGTAAGCCTGAGCTTCAAAAATAAACCTCTTATGAGCTTTACGGCCTCGGCAATTATTTCCGGGATGGTTCTTTTAAACGCTTGTCTGTCAATTTTAAAATCAGCTTGTCCGTTTGTAGGTTCATTCATTTCCTGCACCCCTTTTTTCGGTTGTTTACCGTATTTCCGAAAATTAATTATACCACTAATAAATTTATAATACTATATTAAATTTAGTCCAACAAAAATAGTTCTAATTAATAGATTTATGTGGTAGAATGATTATAACAAGTTTATAAAATGTTTATTTATAGTTTATAAAGTTTTAATATTTCAAACGGGGGTATGCAGATGGCGGTAAAAGAACCAATTAACGTCAATAAGGAAGCGGAAAAAATATCCATAGATGAATTCCGCAGTCTATTCATGCAGAACATGAAAGGCTCATTCTTTAGAAATGATGCTATTAAAAGAAGTTATATTCTTGAGGGTACTATTTGTTCCGATATTGAAAGGCATAAGTACGGTACCAACTTCAAGATACAGAGTGATGAAGGAAGTATTATGAATGTATTCATACCCAAAAAAGCAGGTAACTTTTCGGGAATAGAACCGGGAAACAGGATCAATTTATACGGTATGTTTAACATTTATGACAACAACATCGAAAATCAGTTTAACTTTATCGAGTTTAAAGCATCAAGAGTTATTGATTCAAATGTCGGTAGTAATAAAAAGGAGTCAATTTTGTCCTTGTTGAACGAAAGAGGACTATTAGAGACGTCCAAAAAAACTCTGTCATTTGATAATATGGATTTCTTCAAACTGATGGTTATATCCTCCAAAGACAGCAAAGCATCGGCTGAAATTGACAATTACCTTAAAAGTTCCGGTTTTTTTGAAGTTTCCTCCCATTATATCGATGCATACAAATCCGATGATATAGTAGAGCTTCTCCAGTCATTGGACAAAAATAAATATTACGATGCAATATTGATAACAGATGTGGACTGCTTGGAAAGAAATCTATTTGATGAATTAAATGTATTGGAAACAATATCTCAAATGCAGACACCTGTGATTACTGCAATGGGACGCAGCCTAGCCGATGAAGTGGCCGATATGGTTGAAGACGGACCCTTGACAGCTGCGAGGATGCTCCTATATTCTTATAAGGAGAGCAAGGGCCAAAGCGATGATTCGCCGCTCTTTCCAAACGAACACAACACCAACTTATTTATAACCCTGAACCAGGAAAAAGAAGATCTTGAACGCAAACTCTCATCAGTGATCAGGGACAATACAAACCTTGCATTTAAGATTAGAAAGCAGCAAAGGTTTATGATTATTCTGGCTTTTATAGCCATTATATCCATTATAATCAATTTCATTAAATAGGCGGGTAATATGGTTGAAATCATCGATTTGATAAAATTTGATAAGGATAGCACACTACCGTTATATGTTCAGCTTTATGAAAAGCTTAAAACCCTAATTGCAGACGGAACTCTTGTGTGTGATGTCAAGCTGCCGTCAATAAGGCAACTGTCCAAAGAGCTTGGCATTAACAGGATTACAGTGGTTACAGCCATCAGAGAGCTTGAAAAGGATGGTTATGTTTATACAAAGCCCGGCAGCGGTACATTTGTATCAGATAACTTTTTGATATCCGGTAAAAGCATGCATTTACAAGGCAGCCTTGTATTGGATGAGGTTTATACACAGGAATCCGCATTGATTAACAACGGACAGGTAAGCCTGACAGAAAACAGCATTAACTTTGCCAGTGCTACTCCAACTCCGGATCTTTTTCCTGTTGATGATTTCAAAGTTGTATTAAATGAGGTTCTTGAAAGAGATAAGGGCAATGCCTTCGGCTATCAAGACAGCCAAGGCTATTACCCTTTAAGGGAATCTATATGTAAAGTCCTTGGAAACTCAATGGTTTCATGCAATCCTGACGATATTCAAATAATTTCAGGTGCCCAGCAGGGTATAGATATAATATCAAAAGCTTTATTAAAACAAGGAGAATATATAATAACCGAAAGTCCTACCTATGCCGGTGCTATAGCTGTTTTTAAGTCAAGAGGAGCCAAAATTGCAGATGTTGAGCTTTGTGACGACGGAATGAATCTAAATGTACTGGAGTATACCATTAAAAAATACAAACCCAGGCTTCTTTATACCATACCTTCATTCCAGAATCCTACGGGTTATTCATGTCCAAACCACAAGCGTGAGCAAATTCTAAAGCTGGCCGACAAATATGACCTATACATAATAGAAGACGATTATGTAAGTGATCTTGATTTTGAAAACAGGAAATACATCACATTAAAATCCATGGATAAAAGCAACAGGGTCATATTTATTAAAAGCTACTCAAAAATATTTATGCCGGGTCTGCGCCTTGGGTTTATGATAGTACCGCCAGGCATTCTCGGAAATGTAATTGAAGCCAAGCATGCTACCGACATTTCCACATCCGGACTTATTCAAAGAGCATTTGATCTATATATCCGAAAAGGCTTCTGGGACAAGCACTCTCGATTCATGTACGATATATACAAGGAGAGATATATAAGGACAATCAATGCTTTAGATGCCAACCTGCCCAAGAGTGTAAATTACAAAAAGCCCGGAGGAGGTTTAAACATTTGGCTTAACCTTTCTCCAGGCTTTCATGTAAATAAGCTCGCCAATCTATGTGCCTTAAATGATATGGTTTTTGCACCGGGCAAAATATTTTACAGCAGCAACTCTTCACAGAAATTGAATAACATCAGGTTAAGCTTTGCGTCAGTCCATGTTGAAAATATTTATAGGGGGGTCGAGACCCTGTGCAAAACCATCGAGCTTATGGAAAAAAGTAACGAATCTTATAGAAATTTACCTATATTGTAGTAGCTTTTCTACTGTATTTCAATTCTGTTGGATTTGTGCTTTCCCTTTTCCTTTGGAAGGGTTATTGTTAAAATACCATTGTTGTACTTAGCTGTTACATCTTCATTTTTCACATTTGGGACGTAGAAGCTTCTTGAGAAAGAACCGACTCTTCTTTCACGCCTTAAGTAATTTTCAGATTTCTCCTCTGTTTCAGCCTTATGTTCTGCCGATATTGTCAATGTATCATTGACTAGTTCAAGCTTGATGTTTTCCTTATCTACTCCGGGTATTTCCGCATCAACTATATATTCTTTGTCGTTTTCACGTATATCGGCCTTTATTGCGTTTACTGCCAAAAAACCTGACTGGAAGAACGGTTCTCTGAAAAACTCTTCAAACACATTATTAATATCCCATATGCTATTGCCTCTTGTTGCAATATTGTTTTGCCTTCTAAAATTTGGTGTTAATCCAAACATAAAACAGCACCTCCATTTTGATTTTGACTTTCTTTGACCTTACATTTATTTTATACCATATTATATGGTCTATAAGCAAAACTTGTTCTTGACTTTCTTTGACCTTCGTTTTGAAAAAATTTTAATTAAATCAAATTATCTCATCATATCATGAATTTTTACGCATTTTCATTGTATTTTGATTTTATTCTATTTTCTTTTAGTTTTATAAAGTCTCTTCATTTCATCCTTATTCAATACGCCTATTACTGCCATCAGCATCAGGCCTATACAAACATCTGCCGCCACAGCAAAAACCGTATTAAATACAAAATTCGTTGTAAATATGCTAAAGAAGCTGTAAATATATTTGCTTATAAAAAACAAAACAGCACAAACTACTCCCGGCTTTATCAGCCAATTGCGAAAATCAATGGTCATCCCTGTCGTATTTATGACTGTAGCGAGATTTAAAACACATACAAAACCTGAGCTTATTATTATTCCTACAATATAGCCCAATATACCGTAGACGGGTATTGCAAAATAAACAAAACCTATCCTAATTGCACTGCCTATAACTGAATTTCTCAGTGATACCGCCTGCTTGCCCATACCGTTTAAAACACCTAAGAGGGTTTGCTGCAGATATGTAAATACACATGTAAATGCCAGCATAAAAAGCAATCCCCCTACCTTTTCCCTTCTATAAAGAATACCGCCTATTTCATGGGGAAATGCAAGAAAAATTGATGTAAAAATAAATCCAAGAATAAATGTAAATTGAATGGATTTTGATATTCTATAATTTACAGATCTGTATTGTTTGGTAGATAAAGCTTCGGATATCGCCGGCACCAATGTTATGGCAAGTGATGAGGTTACAATGCACGGAAAGGATATAAGAGGCATGGCCATACCTGTAAGCTTTCCATACTCCATCATGCTGGCAGAGTAGTTAAGTCCTCCTTCCAAAAGCCTCCTGGGAATAAGAATCAATTCAAAGGCACCCATTACAGATGTAATAAACCTATTTACTGAAACGGGAAAAGCTGTCCTTACAATCTCCTTGATTATATTTCTTTTTCGCATCAAGCCTTTTCTTGAAACATTTTTATAAAATTTATGCTTTTTAAACTTATAGATAAGAATCAGAAGTGAAAGGTTTGCTATTTCGCCGAGGGCCATACCTAATGTGGCCATTGCACAGGCATATTCGAGACCTTTTCCCATCATACGTGATGCTAAAAGCATTACAACCGATATTTTTACTACCTGCTCAAATATCTGTGATATAGCTGTAGGTGTCACCTGCTGTATACCGTAAAAATAGCCCTTTAATGCCGACGAAGCAGCTATTACCGGTATACACGGCACCAGTATGAGAAGTGAAATATATGTCCTTGCATCTTTTAATACTTCACGTGAGAAGAAATCAATAAAGAAAAAAATGCCGCCCGATATAAAAAGCCCTGCAGCCAATGAAATTACAAAAGCACAATATGTTATCCTTCTAATATTTATCAGGTTGTTTTTGGCCAGTTCCTCTGCAACCATTTTGGAAACAGCTATGGACACACCTGAAGTCAATGTCAGAATTATAAGAGAGTATACGGGGGATATCAGCTGAAAAAGCCCCATCCCCTCAGAGCCGATTAAATTGGATAAATATATCCTGTATACAAATCCGAATATTTTTACTATAAATCCTGCAATCATCAATATGATTGCACCACTGACAAAAGATTTCTTTGACATAAAGACTCCGAATATAATAATCATAAATATAAATATTATTCTTATCCGGAACTTATGCAGATTAATTGAAACAAATTAACTGTTGTTTCTTCTCTTTAGCCTTTCTTCTCTTCTTTTCTCAGCTTCAATATAATCTTTTTTCTCTTCATCGGTTTCAGGTATAAGAGGCGGAACCAATGTGGGTTTGCAATCATCACCCAAAGCCACGAATGTCAAAAAGGCTTTATTGGTCAATATTACATTACCGGTTTTCAAGTTTTCAGCATATACATTTATGGATACCTCCATGGAGGTCCTTCCCGCCCATGTCATCTTAGCCTTAAGAGTGACAAGTTCACCCACTCTTACAGGATGCCTGAAATCCAAACTGTCAAGTGCAACAGTAGCAACAATTTTGTTGGAATGTCTTGAAGCTACCAGAGCACCTGCAATATCCATCCAATGCATAAGTGTGCCGCCAAGCAAATTCCCTAATAAATTTGTGTCGTTAGGCAGCACCAACTGTGTCATTTCAACCTTTGAAGCACTTGGAGTTTTACCCTCCATGTTGTTTTTATTATTTTCCGGCATAATTGCATTCTCCTTTCCATATTAAAAAAACACCTTAATTAGACTAATAAAATGTTAATCTATAAAGGTGTCATTTACAAAATATTATTATGAATTTTATATATTTTATAATGTTATACCGACTGAATTAATGAGAAAGTTTAACCTGTCTCCATCCAATCCATGGTTTATTTTAACACCGTCAATACTTAACAGTCCAACGGGATATACAGGAACATCCAATGTATCCTCAAGATATTCCCTCAGTCCTTTCAATAATGACCCTCCACCAATAACATAAATTTTTCCTATTTTTGAACCGTAACATCTTTTTTCATAGAACTCAAAACATTGGTGTATCTGTCTTATAACTTTATCAATATTATCCTTCATTATATGCTGTATCTTTATTTGCAATTCACTGGCATTTATGTCAGGCTTTGCAATACCGTACATTTTCTTTAACCTTTCGGCTTCATCCAATCTAATCCCCAGATTACTTGAGACTAATCCTTCAAGGTTACTGCTTCCTGATAAAATTACTTTATTAAATTCCAAAACCCTATCCTTAAGTATGTTTACTATGGTAGTTTCAGATCCAAAGTCGAGAACTGCGAATGTATCTTGATTTACTTTATTAAGCTTCTGCTTCTTATACCAGGACTCACTTTCAATAACCCTTATATCCCTGTTAAAAAACTTTGCAGTACTGTTGGCAGGAATATCTACCGATACAGGCTTTAACCCCAGCTCAAGCAATATGTCTATATAGCTCTTTATAATACTTTTTGCTACGGCTGTTACAAACACCTTTACCTTGGTAATATCATTCTCTTTCAACTGCTGCAACACTTTATAATCAATTTGATGCTCATCGGTATTAATAGGCATATTATTCTTGACAGTATCGCGGACTAACCCGTCAATGTCCTGACCGGGAGCCTTATCAATCATAAAAACACGGGATATAATATTGGTTCCTGACATGACAATCTTGGCATTTTTGGACTTTATGCCATTTTCAATTATAACCTTCCTTATCTCGTTTGTTACCTTATAAACATCCTTAATAGCTCCATTTTTTATGCAATCTCTTGGAGTAGAAGCAATACCATAATTCTTTATAAAAATTTCTTTATTTTTCTCAACTATCACTTCAACTACTTTAATGTTTCTAAAACCTATATCTATACTAAGCAAGCTGTTTTTGAAGAAGGGCAGCTTAAACATTTCATCTACTCCTCAGAATATAGTCTTATAAAATATACTACTTAGATTATATTACCACTCGGTAAATTTAAAATCAATACTTCATAATATTATTATTTATCAATACCATAAACTGGTTGTACGTTTGATTTTGTTTGGTTACTCTTTATGTAATAGATTCCATATACACCCTAAACATGTCAATTATTTCATCCTTTGATGTTAGCCTAAAGACCTTTTCTTTTACATAGGTAGCATTTCTTAATCCTTTAATATACCAGGATATATGTTTTCTCATTTCACAAATCCCGATATGCATCCCTTTAAGTTCTACAAGCATTTCCATATGCCTTATTATCATTTTAATCTTCTCTTCAGGAGTAGGATCGGGAAGAATATTACCTGTTTTAAAATAATGAAGTATCTTATTGAAAATCCATGGGTTTCCCTGTGCACCTCTTCCGACCATTATAGCATCGCAGCCGGTTTCTTCAAACATCCTCTCAGCATCCTCAGGAGTTACTATGTCGCCGTTTCCGATAACAGGAATCCCAACGGACTTCTTTACATTTTTTATTATTTCCCAATCGGCTTTGCCGCTGTAATATTGCTCCCTAGTCCTGCCGTGAACTGCAATTGCCTTAGCACCGTTTTTCTCAGCGATCTCGGCAATTTCAACTGCATTGATAGAGCTATCATCCCAGCCCTTTCTTATTTTTACAGTCACAGGCTTCCTCGATGCTGATGAAACTGCCTTTACAATTTCCCCCACCAGTTCCGGCCTTTTCATCAAGGCACTTCCTTCACCGTTCTTTGTAATTTTAGGTGCGGGGCATCCCATATTAATATCTATTAAACATGCATCAGAATTATTCAATTGCTCTGCTATTCCCGCCAAAATATCCGGGTCGGAGCCGAATATCTGTACTGCTGCCGGTTTTTCCTCTTCTGCTATGGCAGTAAGAGCCTTGCTTTTTATATCATTATAATGCATACCTTTTGCACTTACCATCTCAGTATATACAAGGCCGCAGCCCTGCTCTCTGCAAAGCACCCTAAACGGCATATCGGTGACACCGGCCATGGGTGCTAAAAATACGTTGTTATCAAGATTTATATTGCAAAATTCCATAGTTACCTCCCCATCAGATATTTTACCATAGAAACCGAATAATAAAACTAATTTTTTATATTTCCGGACACAATAAAAGCTCCTATTGAATCATATCAATAAGAGCCATAATTTTCCCTTTTTCAATTTTATTATATCTTCATTCTTCTTCTCATCTTCGAACGAGGGATTAAAAAGAAAGTATAAACTCCCTCTTCATGACTGGGTGCAGGATGGGCTATCTTTGATACTGTTATTCTAGATTCCATAACCTCATCTAACTGAATTTGATTATGTTTATTTACGTTTATGAATTTTACAGCATATGTCTTTTCAATACTGTTTTCTTCCTTCCTGACAATTACTCCCTCAAACTTCATGTTAAACTCTGAAAGCATGTTGTATACCGCAATATCAAAGTGATAGTTTTTATCACTTTCTAAATCTTCAGTAGAAGTAAATTTTAAGCCACCCGCAGAAATGTCAAGTATATTAATTTCTTGCCAGTTCTTATTGTCTTCGCTCATCGTGACTTTGCATATAGCGTTGCCATATCTTCGATACCTTCTTCTTTCAAATACTTGACTCATAAGCATCATCCCCCTCCCATTCTCTCAATCGGTCAATATAGATACACATCTCAAATAATACCTTCAGTATGGTATCTATAAAATATGTACCAACCAAACTAACATATTTACCTTTTGTAACAGAATAGTACTCCAAGATGTTTTCATTATGTAGCTCAATAGCCTAAAAATGAGTCGGTTGTCAATAAAAGCATAACTAAACATTTTCATGCAGTTATGCTTTTAAAACACAAAGATATCAAGATATGCAAATAATATTGTTAATTTTTTTATCTAATTTCATTTTACCACAGGCTTACAACAAAGTCGAGGGTTATCTTTTTAACAAAGTCTATACTCCTTGTCCATATTCCTTAATCAATCAAAACAGATTTCTTCTCTTTTAAATCATTAATATCGTTAGCTTTAATCATGCTGTTTGAAAGAGTGTAGAGAGTGTCACCTATATACAAAATCCTCTGAACGCTTTTGTTTGACTTAAAGCTATATTGACCTGATTTTAGGGCATCCTCATCATTCATGTGAGTTATCTTTCCCTTAAGTGTAAATCCCTTCACAAGGTCGATGTTATAGACATAGGCCCCCTGGAAATATGCATATCCTTGTTGGGTTACTGCTTTCATAGCCTTATTGTCTTTATTCTGATTGTCTTTATTCTGAATCCTCATTTCATCCACGGGAAAGGCCATCAGATTCTTTTCTTTTGAGAAAAGCAATGCCTTGTGATTTCTTAAAAGCTCCGAATCAGTTCCCCTGTCACCTATTATCTCCTGGAATTTCTGAACCGGATTGTTGACATCCGTCACATCAAATAGTGCTATTTTCATTCCCTGGTAATATGCATTATTTCCATAAACCTCAGTGTCTTTTCCAAAGCCTATAATATGATTTTCATCATAAGGATGCAGATAATCACTGTATCCTGGAATTTTTAAAGCACCGAGAATCTTTGGAGAAGCAGGGTCCTTTAAATCAATTACAAATAATGGGTCTACTTTCTTGAATGTTACCATATAACACCTGTCTCCCATAAATCTGGTGGAGTAAATTTTTTCTCCAGGTGCTATATTTTCAATCTTGCCCTTTATATTCAATATGTCATCGAGAATATAAACATTATTTTTTGATGTACCGCTAACCTCACTTCCAACAGTAGTTGCTATACGGAAATATCCATTGTATTCATCCATTGAAAATTGGTTAAGAATCCTTCCCGGTACCGACCCTTCTTTTAAATAAGTTATCTGACCGTTATTTAAAGAAAATTTATATACCTTTGTAATCTCATTAGCTCTATTTGAAATAATTCTGGATTTAGCTTTAGCCAACTCATTGATATCTCCGGAGTAGTCTGTGCCGGTGTAACCTGTGATGGAAACATACAAGTTATCAAGGGAACAATAAATGTTTTGTCCTGCACCAAGGTATGTCTCAACTTTTGCAGGTTCATCCATTTTATCAAGGTTTATGCTGCTTATAACCATAAAATTGTTTCCGGCAGAACCCGGGAAATAACGTATATCGGTGTACTCAACCCTCACATTTTCTTCCTTTACAGCAGAGTCAGTGTAACATGGAGCTATGTTTTTATCGTCAATAACGCCATACGAATAGATATACTTGTTTGAAATCAGATATACCGATGAGCCTATCTTTCGTGAAGAAACATATGAGCCGTCAACTCCAAATTCACGAACCTTTTTAATATTCTTCCTGTCCGATATATCATAAACAATAACTTTTGTACCATCAGAATTCGGACGAAAATCACTATAACTACTATAATCTATATCGTTGTAATTTGAAGCAACAACCGTCATATACTTCTTATCTATGTAAAGCTCAATGGGAGATGCCGTTTCATCTGCAAAGCTTATGGAGCTCACGACTTTCATCTCTTCTTCCGGATAAGCTTTAACCACAACTATCTTACCCTTATTGACCTGATATATGTATTCACCGTCTGTTTTTACAATATCTGCTTCGTCCACACCTTCAACCTGTATATTGGTAGTTGAATAATCGTCATTCGATACAGCTTTTGCACTTTGGGCAGAAGACTGCTCTGCTGCCGCCGGTGCCATATTCATATCAGACATGTCTAAACTGAACTCAATTCTTTTGTATTTTTGAATATTATTATTTTCACTGACTTTTATGATGCTTTTTAGCTTTTCAAATGAACCTACAACAGGAAGATTGTTAACTCTTGCTATTATACTGTCTATTTCACTTTTTTCAGTTGAAATATCATACATATTAGCTTTACTGCCTATGATGATCAGTCCTCTGTCATAAAATACTTCCTTCCCGATGGCTTCAGCAAATTTTCTTAGAGGTATGTAAGTCCTTCCCCCTGTTATTTCAGGCGGAACATCTAAGGAAACAGACTTTCCGTCAACTGTCATGGCAGTTTTTCCGATCACCATTTTTATATTTCGCCCATTAACAGATATATTTACTGTTGAAGTTTTTTCATCCCAGTTAACTTTTGCACCAAAGCCCTCTGCAATAAACCTGACGGGTACAAGAGTCCTTTCGTCTTTAATATAGGGCTTTGCATCATCACTATCGCTATCCACCTGTTTTTCTACATTATTTACCAAAGCCTGAGTGCTTCCCACATATAGAACCACTGCACCATCCATATTATGATTTTTCAACGGGACAGTGCTCCCTGAATTATCGCCGCTGTTTGAAACAAGGACCTTCTGCTCCGAGCCTTCAGCAGCATTATATTGAGCATTGATCAATTTTATTGGAGCTATTATTGCTGCTATTGCCAAAGCTATTATAGACAATTTGATACCAATTTTCATTTCATTATCCCTCCAGTTAATAAATTTAAAAAGCTGATATTCATAACCTTAAATTAACATTTTCATATAATAAGACGACATGATTACTGAAAAAGTTCCAAAAATTTAAAAAATACTTTAGATCAGAAAATCCAGAGTGTTTCTTATTGTATGTCAAAGAATATAACTATTTAATATAAATCAAATTAAATATATATCAAATGGACGATTTATTTTTCTCATAAATAATCCTAAGGCCTTCAAGAGTAAGATGACCGTTTACCTCGTCAATTGTCTCAGATTCACTGGAAATAAGTCTTGCAAGGCCGCCTGTCGCTATCACCTTAATATTATCCTCTTTTATTTCCTTTTTCATCCTTTTCACAATATAGTCAACCTGACCGGTATATCCATATATAATACCCGACTGCATATTACCTATGGTGGTCCTTCCGATTACAGTTTCAGGTTTTACAAGGTCAATTCTTGGCAGCTTTGCCGCCTTCTGGAAAAGAGCTTCCAATGACACCTTTATACCGGGGCATATGACCCCTCCAAGGTAATCGGATTTTGAATTTATTGCACAAAAAGTAGTTGCAGTACCGAAATCAACAACGATTACAGGGCCGCCATATAACTCGATGGCAGCAACTGCATTAACTATTCTGTCCGCCCCGACTTCTCGCGGATTCTCATACTTTATGTTAATACCTGTTTTTATTCCAGGCCCCACTATAATAGGGTCCTTTTTTAAATATTTTCTTATTGCATGCTCCAATGTATACATTATCGGCGGTACTACAGAAGCAATGATCACAGCCTCAATATTGTTGATATCAATTTTGTCATTACTGAAAAGACTCATCATAAACATTCCATATTCATCTGCCGTCTTTTCTCTGTTAGTTCCCATCCTCCAATGGTTCAAAAGCTTTTTCCCATCATACGCACCTAATACTATATTGGTGTTTCCAACATCCATAACTAAAATCACTTAATACATCCCCTAACTTATACCCGTATAATCCTAAATCTATATTCCTAGCCTGAGGCTTCTTATTTCTTTTATTTCAAGCTCTATTTCCTTTTCTATTCTGGCAATATCCGCTCTTATATCATCAGCAGTTTCCTCCAATTTGACTTTTGATGAAAAATTAGATGTGCTTGAAGAATAACCTCCATGGCTCGTTGAACTATGGCTTGAGGAATGAGAATTTCCATAGCTGTTGTTCCTGTTCTGGTAAGAATGTCTTTGAGAATTATCCTTATGAAAGCCTCTGTTATATCCGTTTTCCTTATGCATGCCATGCTCTCTTGATTCACGATGTTCTCTTTTATCCCTGTCTCTTCTTTCACGCTGCTCTCTGTTATCTCTCATTTCCTTAATATCTTTTTGTTCCTTACGTTCCCTCTGCTCCTGCTGTTCTTTCTGCACCTTGTTTGGTTGATTCTGATTTCCACCATTATTATTTACATTTTGTTGAAAATCTTGCTTTTTAACCATTTAAAATTGCCTCCTAGACATAATTTATATTTCAATTTTATCTATACCCTTAACCCAAGTAGTTTGCATGCATTTGCACCTAAAATGGCATTTTCCGCTTCCACACCAAGTTTAAGATTTCTCAGCTTGCTTATCTCTTCCTTTTGATCGGTCCAGGGAGAATCGGTGGCAAAAAGTATCTTTTCGTAACCATGATTTTGTATTATCCTTTTTGCCTGCTCATCACCAATGTGATCAAAGCTGTAAGATGTATCAAAATATATATCGGTACCCACCAAATACTTTTCTACCTCTTCCCAACATGAAAATCCTCCCATATGAGCAGCAACAATTTTCGCCCCGCCAAAGTCACGAGCCAGCTTGTAAAGCCTGTCCGGCGTGCAATGATAAGGCTCTGGAAGTCCTATATCCAGTCCTGCATGGAACACCAATATAAGATCTAAAGAAAATAAATACTCATAAATCGGGTACATTTTTTTGTCATCTATATAAAAAAGCTGGTAATCAGGATGAAACTTAATCCCTTTAAGGCCCAAATCCTTAATTCGCTTCAACTCATTTTTCCAATCATCATTATCCGGATGTATGCTTCCAAAAGCAATAATTCCATCACCGCATACAGATGCAGCCCAATTATTGATGACCTGAGTCTGAGAAGGCTTTGTAGCAATGGGCAATAAAACAGAATAATCCACACCTGACTCCTTCATTGAATCCCTTATCCCTTTAACAGTACCATCAACCCTCGGAGGTATGCCGGCACGCCGGGATAAAGTATCCAAAGCCTTTTCTGCAAGCTCATCAGTAAAACAATGCACATGAAAATCAACAATCATATCCAAAACTCCAGTACTTCTATTGATAACCAAGAATTCCTCTGACTGAAACCTCTCCGGAATACACATCACGTGTATACCCGTCATCGCACTGTACAACAAGGCGTCCATCTTCTCTGATGTCCAATGCAGTTCCCGTGTAAGTTTCGTTTTTATACATTACACGAACCTTTTTGCCCAATGTTGCAGAATACTGTTTCCAGTCGTCTATTATATCTTTGACAGCGCCTTTTTTTATTTTATTATATATTTGTTCCAATTCATATAACAATTTTTTTATTATATCACTTCTTGTGAATAATTTCACATCTTTTTTATCTCTTTCGTCTGAACAAAGGACTAAAGAAGTCGCAACATGTCTTATTTCTTCCGGAAAATCCGAAGCGGTATGATTTACATTGATTCCTATGCCGAGAATCAGGAAATTTACCATTTCGACTTCAGAATTCATTTCTGTCAAAATACCGCATAATTTTTTACCCTGATGCACAATATCATTGGGCCATTTTATCCCGGTTTTTATGCCTGTCGCTTCATAAATAGCCTTTACCACCGCAACGGAAGCGCCTAAAGTGATTATCTGTATGTCTTGAGGACTGATTTGAGGCCTTAGCACCAAAGACATCCATATTCCCTTCCCGGCCATGGAGGACCAGCTTCTGCCGAGTCTTCCCCTTCCTGCAGTCTGAGCATCGGCGATAACGACAGTTCCATCCTGTGCTCCTTCCGATGCAATTTTCCTTGCATAAAAATTGGTGGAATCCACTTCATTTATGTAAACTATCTTGTTTCCAATCAAGGTGCTCTTTAATCCGTTTGACACTTCAAACTCATTTAATAAATCTCCTGAATCTATTAACCTGTAGCCCTTTCTTGTGACAGATTCAATATTGTAGCCCGCTTCTTTAAGGGAATTTATATATTTCCATATGGAAGTCCTTGTAACTCCAAGAATCTCACTTAAACTTTCCCCTGAAACATAGCTTTCATTATTCTGCTTTAATATTTCAAGAACCCTGCGTTCAAGCATTCGCTAACCCCTTTAATCATTTGTTGATTACACAGATACTATTAATTCGTCAATATTTTGTCAAATCCGGTATCTTTATGGAAATACTTTTACCTCTATCCTTATCTACTATAATTGCAATTTTATTATCATTATCAACAATCATATCAAATTTCTTTTTCTCCGCCAGCTTGGAGTAAAAGCTGTAAAGGAGCACTTCCGGGAAGTCTTCATGTTCTTCCTTAAATGACTCGATAATATTATTTATATAGAGCTCTTCAGAATTGTCATATAAAATAGGTGAATCCAGCCTCTTATCCAAAACACTTATCTGCTCAGGCATTACAGTGGATGAAACCAGACATTCAGGCATCCTGAAAGAGCCAAATATATAGTCCTTGAGCGGTATAATAGATTTATTGTAAATCTCCATGGCCTGTTTTGAATTAGCACCAACGATATACATGTATTTATCTGCTACATAGCACATCTTTGATGGCAGCTCAAACTTAAGGCACTTATATTCCGAAGACCTGTATTTTTCCAAATCATCCTTTGGATTGAGCAAGGTTGATATGCATTTTTTCTCTTCACCATTAATAACAACAACCTTTTCATAGTGTTCCGACAGTTTTACGCCACAGTCTACCGCACTTTCAGCCAACTCAGATTTAATGTAAAAATAAACCTCCATTACTCACTCACCTTACCTTTATACAGTTATACAACATTTCTAGTTCCTTATATGTCGACATTATTTCCCCGGAAATAAGTTTTTTTTCAACAGGTCGAAATTTGTTTATTCTTATCCCAGCCCTCATTGATGGGTCAATTATTTACAATATGTTATATAATACGTTATATCATGATACCATATACCCTTGAATTATCTATAATTTATTTTTTAAGGTCCTAGCTCCTCAAACTCCTGTTCAATATTCCATACATTTCCTCTTCATTCACAGCACGCAAATTCTTAGCTGTGCTCCTCTGCTTCATAGCCAGAGAGGAAAATTTTCTCAATTCTTCCTGAGAAAATTCCATATCATTGCTAATGAGCCTTCTCATAATTTCCCCGAAATCATCAATACTCTTGAGCTTCAATGCCCTTAAAACAGACTCTACCCTGTCCTGTGCCGCTTCATAATTATATCTGAGATATTCCGTGAGCAATAAGCCATTAGCCTTGCCATGGGGAATATCCTTAAAATATGTCAATGAATAGCCCATACCGTGGGCAATGGTGGTACCTGTCTGAGCAATTGTGAGGCCCGCAAGCATTGAGGCATATAAAAGCTTTTCCCTTGTATCCTTGTCAAACCTGGCTTCACACAGATTTTCCATGCATGTGCTGAAAACATTCAGCGATTCCAATGCAAAAATATCACTCATGGCGCTTGCAGTTTTATTAAGATAACCTTCTATGGCATGTGACATTGCATCTATAGCCGTGTTTACCGCAACATCCCTTGTCATGCTTTCGGTATATTTTGCATCAAGGAATGCCACCTTAGGAAATACATCCTCATGAACAAAGCTCATCTTTGTCTCATACTCTGGAATTGTGAGTATGGAAGCTGCCGTAACTTCGCTCCCCGTTCCAGCAGTAGTAGGTATTGCAGCAATAGGTAAAGGCTTCCTGGTAAATTCATTTTTAAGAAGCTTTATGGGCTCAATATCATTAACAGCCAATATTGCTATGGCCTTTGCCGCATCTAAAGGCGAACCTCCGCCAATTCCTACTATAAAATCAGCACCCGACATCCTGCAGGCTGTACCTCCATCCTTTACATTTTGCAGTGAAGGATTGTTCTCAATTTTATCAAATATATCATATTTTATACCCGCTTCATCAAGGATCTTAACTATATCCGAAAGGGCACCACTCTTTTTAGCTGACGCCTTGCCTGTCACTATAAAAGCTTTTTTACCAAGCTTTAAAAGCTCATTTTTATTATCAAACAAACAATCTGAGCCTAAAAATACTTTAGTGCCCGATTGAAATTTAAATTTGTTCATGCAATTCAGTCCCTTCAATCGTTAGCATATTTAATATCAAATCTATAACTATTGGGAATTCCCACATAAAAACATTATATATTTCAAGCTGTTATTAGACAATGGGGAATTTTCTTTCAAAATTTGCTAATCTTTTCAATATATTAATACGATTATATATTATAGATGCATAAAGGATTATATTAAACGGAACTAAAACAACTTATATTCATTATGATAAAATAAGTAAACTACTGAATCTTCAGAAAGAATTATTGGAAAATATTGCAAAAACCTTTCCGACGAAGTCGAAAAGGTCAATGGCATTATAAGCTTGGAATTTTGATACTTAGATAAGATTCATGACGTTATGCTGAGTGATTACATCGGTTCTTGTCCAAACAACATCACTTTCAGGCTTTTCTTTTGTTACAAGATAATTGTATAGGTAAATAACAGGATCATGTCCCTGCCCAAAAGGATCCTGTCCAATAGCAGCATAAATTACGCCTTCTTCTAAAAGAGGATAGTACGATTTATCAAAATCAAAGCATACAACTTTGATTTTTCCCACCAGATTCAACTCTCTAATGGCTTTGACCACCACAAATATATCTCCGCCGGTTGTGATGATTCCGTCTATGTTGTTATTTTGACTTAATAGCTTTTTAACAGCTTCATAGAGAACCTCGCTTTTGTTTATAAATTCAATCTCATGAGTCAGTTTTATTTTTCGCCTGGTTTTTAAGCCTTCCTTTATTTTTTCTGTACGAGCTTTATGAACTTGATCCTCTAGCGGACCTCTAAATAGAGCTACATTTCCATTTCCGCTTATTGCTTCGGCCATAAAATCTGCGGCCAAGGTTCCTGCCTCATTTACATTTGGTCCAAAGTAGGCTAATTTTTTTGAAGGTAACGATAAGTTACAGTTAAAAATCATTACAGGTATATCTTTTTGGTATGCTTTATCTATCAAAGGAGCAAGACCATCAATGAAACCCGGAACAACAATTCCGTCAACACCTTTATCGATACTTTCGTTAATAGCGTTAACCAACATATCATTATTACTTGGATTAAACCCTATATAATCTACGACGGCATTCTTGTCAGACAGTTCCTTTCCTGCAAATACAACACCTTGCTTAACTCCTAACCAAAATTCATGATCCATTGGGCTTATAAAGGCAATATTCAGCCTTTTTTTGCTCACTTCATCTATCGGTGTTATTGCCGTTTTGAATCTCTTTATCAGCCTTTCGATTCCATGCAGCATATCTTTCAAAGATAAAACATTGCTTTCAATCATTTCGGTGCTGGCAAGTTCTTCCTGTGTTACAGCAGCAACCTCCTGAGTTGCAGCAGAAATTTTATTGGATGAATCCAGAAGATTTTGCCCTTTTTGCTTTACTTCACTAGTGCTGTCGGATATGGTATTTGCTTCAGAAAAAACCTTTTTTGTCTCCAAACTTAAATTATCAGTATTATTTTTGATTGTATGAAAGGACTCCTTTATTGATGAAAACAGTTCCCTGCTTATATTGTAGCTTTCAATACATTTTGAAATACTTGACTTGACATTATTGCTGCTATCTGAAACACTTTTTAACATTCGATTTATTTCGGTAATACTTTTTCTTGTTTCTGCCGACATCTTAGTCATTTGGGATGCTACTACCGAAAATCCCCTGCCGCTTTCTCCTGCTTTTGCAGATTCAATGGATGCATTGAAAGCAAGCAGTCTAAGGTGTTCTGAAATGTTTATTATCAATGAACCCAATTGATATATTTCTTTTAATTCTGAGTTTAAATTGTCTATAAAGCTTGATGTATTGACCAGGTTATCTGTTATTACATTCATCTGTTGATAATATTCATCCAAACTATTATTACCTGCGCTAGTGGTATCAACAACCATACCAACCAAATTTTCTATATTTTCAATACTTTTCCAATTGAATTCACTTTTTGATCAACATTATAGATACTTTCTAACGTATCCTTCAAAACTTTTAACTGCTCCTGGGATTTTTCAGCAATGTCTCCCATTCTTAATGCAATTTGTTCGTTACCTAGATAGCTCGACTCAACACTTTTAGAAACTGTATCTATTGCGTCTGATATTGTTACGATGTTTACTTTGGTTAATTCAGTAAAGCTTAACAGATTGGTTTTCATATCATTAAATGCTATGCATAATGTTTCAAGCCCTTTTGCTTTAGTCAATAAAATATCACTTATATTAAGCTTTCCTTTTGAAAGCAAATATGCATTATAGTTTATCAAATCAACCACTTTAAAAAACTTTAATATCAAGAATAAAATGAGGCCTCCAACTAATAAAGCCATTGACCCGCAAATAATTTGAGTCTTTTTTAATGTTTCAGGGCTGCTGATCCAGAAGCTGGATGTAACTAAAACCAATAAAAGGATAATATTTATTATTACCAAAGAAATAATTATTGACCTTGTTAAATTTCGAACATTGACTTTACTTTCATTTGTTTCTTGCACGAGTATGTACACCCCCAATAATTACAGTTTGGTAATCTATGAATACGCTTACACGATAATTTACTTATAAGAGAGATATAAGTATATGCCAGATATATCGTCAATGTTGTTTAAATATTTTATATGGAATATTGAGTTTATTTGTCTCATGGCTATCAACAAGTTAGATTATTGTTATTAACAACTTTATCTATGTAAGTCAATTTAGAATTTATTGGAAAAATAATGTATAATCATTCTAGTACTATATAGAGTTTATATGGGGGTGTTTTTTTGAAATCAAGAAGAATAATAATCTCTTTAATCGCAACAATAATGCTTCTTTCACTAATTGGATGCGGCAGTTACAGTAAAGAAATAGCTTTGTTTATTAACACTAGGGCTGGCGATAGCTATAAATACCAGGTTACAGTGAATCAAATATTTGATGAGGAACTTTTTGAACAAAAAACCCGCTCAAAGCAAAATATTACAATAGATTATGTGTTAAATGTTGAAAGCATAGGCATGAGGCGTGACCATTCTGGTAGCGCGGTAATGCCTTAAATCATGGTTTCAATCCACACGCCTGCATGAGGCGTGACTTGAGGTTTGTGTCCTCAGTGCACCTTGCATTTTGTTTCAATCCACACGCCTGCATGAGGCGTGACCATTTCCATGTATAAGGCACCTATTTTCAATTTTGTTTCAATCCACACGCCTGCATGAGGCGTGACGGGATTGGACTCCAAGGAAAGAGGGTTGATATTGTGTTTCAATCCACACGCCTGCATGAGGCGTGACAACATACCACAAGACCAGTTAATAGAGGCTTTCAGGTTTCAATCCACACGCCTGCATGAGGCGTGACCCCTAATTGGAATGTATCTAGCAAGTTAAATCAAAGTTTCAATCCACACGCCTGCATGAGGCGTGACAACAGTATTATCACAATCTTTACGGATTTTGGTTTTGTTTCAATCCACACGCCTGCATGAGGCGTGACTTTTCAAAGTCACCATAAATTCTAAACTGTTTACCAAGTTTCAATCCACACGCCTGCATGAGGCGTGACAGATGCGGCGATCTTGATGTGTCGATTGACATGTTGTTTCAATCCACACGCCTGCATGAGGCGTGACGAGGCCGGTGGGTGGCGGCGAAACCACCCAGAGAGGTTTCAATCCACACGCCTGCATGAGGCGTGACACAGTTGAGCAGATAGATTCTGCAAACGATAAAGTGTTTCAATCCACACGCCTGCATGAGGCGTGACCCGAATCTGCCCTCGCCAAGCGTCGGCTTCACGTAGTTTCAATCCACACGCCTGCATGAGGCGTGACATATAGTTACTCGGTATTATCCGCTTGGATATGGTGTTTCAATCCACACGCCTGCATGAGGCGTGACAGATGTTAAGCCCGGCATTAATATTACAAACTATGTTTCAATCCACACGCCTGCATGAGGCGTGACTGCATACCCTGCATTCTACAAGGATATGAGCGATGTTTCAATCCACACGCCTGCATGAGGCGTGACGCTTTTTGAACAGTACAATGCCCTTGCTGCTCAGGTTTCAATCCACACGCCTGCATGAGGCGTGACTCCGCTCATAGGAATAGGCTTTTTTAATTATCATGGTTTCAATCCACACGCCTGAATGAGGCGTGACTAAGAGGTCTAAAAAACCTTTTCAGTACTATTGAGTTTCAATCCACACGCCTGCATGAGGCGTGACTAACCTTATTTTTACTTCTTTCCTTGTTTTCTTCCTGTTTCAATCCACACGCCTGCATGAGGCGTGACAGGCTTTTTTTATTATCCATAATATAAGTATATGTGTTTCAATCCACACGCCTGCATGAGGCGTGACACCCTGTAAGATTTGGGAAAGAGTTATTAAGACTAGTTTCAATCCACACGCCTGCATGAGGCGTGACAGGACAAAAAACAGAATATTTATAACTTAGTAGTGTTTCAATCCACACGCCTGCATGAGGCGTGACAATACCTGTTGAGCTTTAAAGGTGAAAATGTAATGTTTCAATCCACACGCCTGCATGAGGCGTGACTTCAAATATAGCTTTATTTTACTATGAAGTTAAGTTTCAATCCACACGCCTGCATGAGGCGTGACGGAAAAAGTATAAAGCCGATATGGTCTATAAGCATGTTTCAATCCACACGCCTGCATGAGGCGTGACTATTGTTACTTACGGGATTAGAATTGTTATTTTCTGTTTCAATCCACACGCCTGCATGAGGCGTGACATTTTCCAACACGAACAGGAATAATTACATGACTTGTTTCAATCCACACGCCTGCATGAGGCGTGACTTGTAATACATAACCATACTGCAGCTGCGATCCTGGTTTCAATCCACACGCCTGCATGAGGCGTGACGATGCAGACCTGTAAGCACTTCCAGCAGTAGCAGTTTCAATCCACACGCCTGCATGAGGCGTGACTCGGTTGTGGCTGAATTCTTTGGGTCCTTGTTTGGTTTCAATCCACACGCCTGCATGAGGCGTGACAGAGAATAGATGCAGCTATACAGGCAGCTATCCAAGTTTCAATCCACACGCCTGCATGAGGCGTGACTTTCCTCAGGAGTTTCAATATGATGTTTCTCTGTTGTTTCAATCCACACGCCTGCATGAGGCGTGACGCAAGCGGTTCGCAGTAAATATAATCTGATTTCCGTTTCAATCCACACGCCTGCATGAGGCGTGACGGAAGAGCTTATCAGAAGAGAAGGGTTAAAATTTGTTTCAATCCACACGCCTGCATGAGGCGTGACCATCCAATGAGGTTAGTGCTTATATTCGATACAAGTTTCAATCCACACGCCTGCATGAGGCGTGACTTCATAGATATTACCTATACGTTCAATTTTCTTTGTTTCAATCCACACGCCTGCATGAGGCGTGACGGTAGCGATACGGATGCTATCACCATAGTCCATCAGTTTCAATCCACACGCCTGCATGAGGCGTGACTTTGTGATTTTTATAATGTTGCCATCATTGATTTGTTTCAATCCACACGCCTGCATGAGGCGTGACTTTCATTGCCGGTTCGATTACGGGCAGCATAGCTTCGTTTCAATCCACACGCCTGCATGAGGCGTGACCAACATTCTTATAACCAACTACTTCCTCTCTGAAGTTTCAATCCACACGCCTGCATGAGGCGTGACGGAAATATACAGTATGATATATGGTAAGAGTCCAGTTTCAATCCACACGCCTGCATGAGGCGTGACTGATAAGTCAACTCCACCTACAGCATAACAATCTCTGTTTCAATCCACACGCCTGCATGAGGCGTGACGAAAACTAATGAGACCAGTACCTGCAAAGGAATATAAAGTTTCAATCCACACGCCTGCATGAGGCGTGACTTTTCGCAATGCCCATCGCACTATGTCCTTTTGGTTTCAATCCACACGCCTGCATGAGGCGTGACGAGCTGGAGATTGTGCAATCATATTAGCTGCTTCAGTTTCAATCCACACGCCTGCATGAGGCGTGACGATTGTAAGATTTGAAGATTGCTTGCAGTTGTCGTGTTTCAATCCACACGCCTGCATGAGGCGTGACCGTTTAGCGTTGGTGTTTGTTAAGCACCACTTGAGTTTCAATCCACACGCCTGCATGAGGCGTGACTGCTGCAAGGTTTAGCTCCTGGAGCCGCAAAGGTGTTTCAATCCACACGCCTGCATGAGGCGTGACGGTTATGTCGCTAATGAGTGCATAAGCATAATTGAGTTTCAATCCACACGCCTGCATGAGGCGTGACTTGTTGATATTGAGGTTGCATTTGCGGCTGAGCCTGGTTTCAATCCACACGCCTGCATGAGGCGTGACTTGCACCGTTGGCCGTTGCTGAACAGACTAAGCGAGTTTCAATCCACACGCCTGCATGAGGCGTGACTTTGATATTGTGCCTCACCTTCATAAAATAGCCTTGTTTCAATCCACACGCCTGCATGAGGCGTGACCAATTCTTTTTCTGCATGATAATCAGATTCAAACTTGTTTCAATCCACACGCCTGCATGAGGCGTGACAGCATCATTGATGATGCTGTATGTCAAAAAGGACATGTTTCAATCCACACGCCTGCATGAGGCGTGACCTAATGGAGCAGAAAACAGCATTTCGAGGACAGAGTTTCAATCCACACGCCTGCATGAGGCGTGACTGAGGCTGTTTATTTTACGCCGTCAACCTCATTAGTTTCAATCCACACGCCTGCATGAGGCGTGACATGTTCTATCTCTTCTACCGAAATGTTCATGGTGTCGTTTCAATCCACACGCCTGCATGAGGCGTGACTTAATCGTTTTACTTTTTTAATCTCTTATTTTCCGTTTCAATCCACACGCCTGCATGAGGCGTGACAAATGCTTTCCATGTTCTTTGTACACGATGGAGGGTTTCAATCCACACGCCTGCATGAGGCGTGACAACATTGGTAAGCTGCTTGGTCAGGAGCCTAAATGGTTTCAATCCACACGCCTGCATGAGGCGTGACGAAGGCTACAGCATGCGACGCGGTCATGAATATGTTTCAATCCACACGCCTGCATGAGGCGTGACTAGATGTTAATAAAGACTTAATGCAATATGAAATTGTTTCAATCCACACGCCTGCATGAGGCGTGACGTAAAATCTTCTAATGTCAGCAATTCTGACCTTCTGTTTCAATCCACACGCCTGCATGAGGCGTGACGTATTGAGTGATGTTGATTTTCGACGAAATATGGCGTTTCAATCCACACGCCTGCATGAGGCGTGACCTAACCAGATGTTTGTAAAAATATTTAACATTAACGGTTTCAATCCACACGCCTGCATGAGGCGTGACTGGTGTTGTAAACCAAGCCCCTTTTCCAACATCAGTTTCAATCCACACGCCTGCATGAGGCGTGACGGTTGCATGATGCACCCAAGTCACACATTTTTTCTGTTTCAATCCACACGCCTGCATGAGGCGTGACGAAAGTTATTGAAAACAGCTCAGGTATTTATGAGTTTCAATCCACACGCCTGCATGAGGCGTGACCAGGCTACTTTAGCGAACAACCGAATTACTTCAAGTTTCAATCCACACGCCTGCATGAGGCGTGACTGAGATATATGGCACAAGGAGATATTTTACTTGGCGTTTCAATCCACACGCCTGCATGAGGCGTGACTCAAAATGTCAAAGATTTTAAAGAAAATGAGTTTGTTTCAATCCACACGCCTGCATGAGGCGTGACATAAGGAGGGTACGCATGAACCCCTTAATGTATCTGTTTCAATCCACACGCCTGCATGAGGCGTGACGGTGTACCGATTGAGAAAATCAAAAAGGGAAATCCCGTTTCAATCCACACGCCTGCATGAGGCGTGACTGAATTTCGGCAAAACCGTATTTCTCACCCGCGAAGTTTCAATCCACACGCCTGCATGAGGCGTGACGCCCCAGCAGCATTGATTGTGAGTGCATTGGAAAGTTTCAATCCACACGCCTGCATGAGGCGTGACGAATATTATGGCATAAAGTAAAGAGCAGCAGCGAAGTTTCAATCCACACGCCTGCATGAGGCGTGACCTACAATTTAGATTGCATAATTTAATACTTCACAAAGTTTCAATCCACACGCCTGCATGAGGCGTGACAATTGGCCAACTTGCAAGCCTGGAACGTTAGTATTGGTTTCAATCCACACGCCTGCATGAGGCGTGACTGGCATGGCTATAAAAGGTGTAGGAGCGTCCGAAGTTTCAATCCACACGCCTGCATGAGGCGTGACGTATTGACACACCATAAGCAGGATTGGCCATTTCGTGTTTCAATCCACACGCCTGCATGAGGCGTGACAAACCTGAGATTGTATTTGTAATTAACAAATATGTTTCAATCCACACGCCTGCATGAGGCGTGACCGATAAGATAGAGTATATTGTCGTTCACGACACAGGTTTCAATCCACACGCCTGCATGAGGCGTGACGCCGGCACTTAAACCAACCAACATTGTACCATTTGTTTCAATCCACACGCCTGCATGAGGCGTGACCTGGTATAAGGTTTGCGGGTGTACAGGTAGAAGATGTTTCAATCCACACGCCTGCATGAGGCGTGACAGGCAATGTTTGTGTAAGGGAGTCCAGTGGTAAAAAGTCAAGAGGTGATTGGAAAAAATTTTTGAAAATTTAATAGTTTTTAAGGGGTTTTTGAGACAAAAAGGCCATCCTCAATAGACTTACCAAATTTAATTTACAAAATTGGT
>Ga0208695_1000302_pt1 | contig 59062 bp, 56 predicted proteins | sample AD_UKC111_MetaG_FD_184449 | JGI IMG/M metagenome (GOLD analysis project Ga0208695, IMG submission 184449) | Active sludge microbial communities of municipal wastewater-treating anaerobic digesters from Hong Kong - AD_UKC111_MetaG (SPAdes)... | ecosystem: Engineered > Bioreactor > Anaerobic >... | reverse complement strand
AGAGATACAAATTAATAAAAAAAACTAATATTAATATATATTGCATAACTAAATGCAACTTTAAATTTGCAAGATTAAATGCAACTATATTTGAATCATGGGGTTGCATTTACTTTGTCAATTCACGTGTCCAAAATTAGACATACGGTCAGAATATTGACACTTTTAATTCTATCAAGTATTATAAACCTTGATATTTAATAATTTTTTGTATCCTTTGACTCTTTTTCTCTTGGCATAAAATTTGCTTGAATATATTTTAAATTTAGATCGGGGACTTAAAGGAGGTTTACATGAGGATTAAAGAACACCCCATACTTAAATTCAACAAAGAAAAGAAAATAAAGTTTATTTTTAACGGGCAGGAATTGGAAGGATATGAAGGAGACACCATTGCTGCCGCCTTGTATGCACAAGGTGTGAAGGTTTTGGGCAAAAGCTTGTTTTTACACAGGCCCAGAGGTTTTTATTGCGCAATAGGCAATTGTTCCTCCTGCTTAATGACTGTTAATGGAGTTGCAAATGTGAAAACCTGTGTAACCGATTTGGAGGAAGGAATGGTTGTGGAAACACAGGAAGGCAAAGGAGTGATAGTATGAAGCAGGCGGAAATTGTGGTAATAGGAGGAGGCCCGGCAGGTCTTTGTGCTGCCATGAGCGCAGCAAAAAGCGGCGCAGGGGTATTGATCATAGATAGGAATAAGAGTTTAGGAGGCCAGCTTGTAAAACAAACACATATGTTTTTTGGCTCGGAAAAACAATATGCATCAACAAGGGGAATCGACATACCGGAAATCTTGTTAAAGGAGCTTGCTAAATACAAGGATAAAGTTGAAATAAAAACCAATTCGACTGCTGTAGGTTTTTATGAAGACGGAGTAATAACAGTATTGGAAAAAGAAGATAAATACTATAAGGTTGAGCCAAAAGCCGTGGTTGTTGCAACGGGAGCTTATGAAAAGTTCTTAAGTTTCCCCAACAATGATCTGCCGGGAATTTACGGAGCCGGGGCAGTTCAAACCTTGATGAATGTTCACGGTGTGAAACCCGGGAACAGGGTATTGATGGTTGGGGCAGGCAACATAGGATTGATTGTCAGCTATCAGCTCATGCAGGCTGGGGTAAAAGTAGCGGCAATCCTGGATGCGGCCCCAAAAATAGGAGGATATTTGGTACATGCCTCCAAAATCAGGAGGATGGGTGTCCCCATACTTACATCCCATACCGTTAAGGAGGCTATAGGAAAAGACTTCCTGGAAAAGGCTGTTGTATGCAAGGTTGATGAAAAATTTAACCCCATACCCGGAACGGAAATAACTTTTGATGTTGATGTCATGTGTATATCCGTAGGCCTTACTCCCTTGAATGAACTCTTGGCTATGAGGGGATGCCGGATGAAGTATGTGCCCCAGTTAAGCGGTCTTGTTCCCGTACGGGATGAGAATTATGAAACTACAGTTGAAAACATATTTGTTGCAGGAGATGCTTCCGGAGTAGAAGAAGCAAGCGCTGCCATGGTCGAAGGTTATTTGGCCGGCTTGTGCGCTGCTGCCAAAATAGGATATAAACCGGATGATTTTTATGAAAGACGGAAGGACTACATGAATCAGCTGAATAATTTGCGCTCAGGACCGGCAGCCAGGCATATACTGGCGGGCCTGGACCAGATAAGGAGGTAAAAAATGTTTGAAAAAACAGGTATTCCAAGCAAGGAAATGGTAATGGAAAAGTTTCCTTCTCAAGACAGAATAAATAAGGGTCCGGTTGCCATAGTCGAATGTTACAGAGAAATACCCTGCAACCCTTGCGAGACTGCATGCAGGTTTAATGCCATAAGGGTAGGAGAGGACATAAATAATATTCCCCAAATTAACTTTGATAAGTGCACAGGCTGCGCCATTTGTTTAAGCAAGTGCCCGGGGCTTGCAATCATGATAGCAGACGGGTCCAAATCAGAAGATACCGTTGAAATTAAAATACCATATGAGTTTTTGCCTCTTCCTGGGGAAGGCCAGGTTGTTAAAGGCCTGGACAGGGAAGGAAAACACATAACGGATGTTAAGGTTTTAAAAGTGACAAATCCCAAGTCTTTTGACAGGACCCCCGTGATTACCATTGAAGTTGACAGGAAGTTTTTATATGAAATAAGAAATATCAGGGTGGAGGTTTAAAATGGACGAAAACACTATAATCTGCAGGTGCTCGGATGTTACCTTGAAAGAAATAAGAGAGCTGATAAGTCAAGGTTATCAAACCTTTGATGAAATAAAAAGGATAACCCGGGCAGGGATGGGACCCTGCCAGGGCAAGACTTGCGGTTATTTGATTATGAGAGAAATTGCAAATGCAACCGGCAAAAACATGCAGGATATAAAATTCCAAACCAACAGGCCTCCCGTTGTGGGAGTGAAGCTGGGACTGATTGCCGAGGAGGGAAGAAATGAAGAATAAGGCGGAAGCTGTTATAATAGGAGGCGGTATATCCGGCTGTTCCATAGCCTACAACCTGGCAAAAAAAGGCCTTAAGGATATAGTCGTATTGGAGAAAAACTATATTTGCAGCGGGTCTACAGGCAGGTGCGGAGCCGGGGTAAGGATGCAGTGGGGAACAGAAATGAACTGCAAAATTGCAAAAAAGAGCATTGAATTCTATGAAAATGCCAACGAAATCCTCGAGTATGAAAGAGATGTGGAATTTAAACAAAAAGGTTATCTTTTGGTTGCAGCTACGGACCACGAGGTGGACCAGTTCAAGAAAAACATAGAAGTCCAGCATTCATGCGGTATCCCATCAAGAATGCTGACCCTAAAAGAGGCAAGGGAGATAGTGCCTTACTTAAACACGGATGTATTGAAGGGGGCAGCCTTTTGCCCCAGGGACGGTTTCCTGAATCCCTTCCATACGACGGACGCTTTTTACAGGGCTGCAAAAAGGTTAGGGGTGGAATTCAACACCTATACGGAAGCTACAGGTATTAAGATTGAAAAGGGAAGGGTTACCGGAGTGGAAACCAATAAGGGCTTCATTTCTACAAATATTGTAGTAAATGCCGCCAATGCCTACGGTAAAAGCATTTGCGACATGGTAGGCCTTGATGTGCCCATATACTCGGAAAGGCATCAGATTCTTGTTTCGGAACCGGTTGAACCTATGCAGGACCCCATGGTCATGGCTTTCGGCCTTAATTTTTACATCCAGCAATCGCCTGAAGGCACCTTCATAATGGGCAGGGGAGATGAAAATGAGCCCAGGGATTTAAGGGTCACCTCCTCCTGGCATTTTCTTGAGGAAATGGCAAAAACCATAGAAATGGTTTTGCCCCCCATAGCAAAGCTGAGGGTAATAAGGCAATGGGCAGGTCTCTATAATATGACCCCGGACAAACAACCAATCTATGATGAGGCAGAAGATGTGAAAGGTTTTTATTTTGCCCTGGGATTCAGCGGTCATGGTTTCATGTTCGGCCCCATTACAGGCATTGCCATGTCTGAAATGATATTGAAGGAAAATCCAACTATTGATGTGAGCATGCTTAATCTGAATCGCTTCAAAACCGGAAAGCTTCTTATGGAGCCCTCGGTGGTATAATTGCATATAAGGAGACCCCTGTTTTACAGTTTAGGGAGGGGTCCCCTTTTTTATTGCTTTTTAAGCCCAAGGGAAGTATAATCATTATTAGGAATTTGAATCTAATATCTGAGGTGGAAAATGAGAAAAGAGTATTTAAATAAGTTGGTGGATATTATACGAAAGAATGAAATTGACGCCATGCTGATTGCTCCTTCGGAAGAAATGGAATTTATTTTGGGACACAATACTCATCTTTGTGAAAGGTTTCAAGCCCTTATTATAAAAAATGACGGGACTTATTTTTATATCTGCAATCTTTTGACGGTTGACGAAATCCAGAGTGTTTTGGGCCCGGATATTAAGGTTTATGGTTGGTTTGACGGTGATGTGTTCACGGATACGGTCAAGAAAGCATTTGAAGAGCAGGGACTTATCGGAAAGACCATAGCCGTAAATTCAACCGAAAGAGCTTTTATAATTCTTCAGATAATGGAAGCGGTGGATGTTAAGTTTATAAACGGCAAGCCTTATTTGGAAGTTATGAGGCTGATCAAGAACGAGGAGGAGCTTAACAATTTAAGAATGGCAGCCCGCATTACCGACGAATCTTATGAAGAACTGATTAAGTTCATTAAACCCGGCATCAAGGAAGCCGATATAGCGAAAAAGATGAATGAAATATTCAGGGAAAAGGGTGCCGATGAAGGTTTTACAATGGTGTGCTCGGGACCCAATTCATCATATCCCCACTATAACGATGATCAGAGGGTAATTCAGGAAAAAGATATTATTATACTTGACTGGGGCTGCAAATACAATAATATGTGTGCCGATATGTCAAGAACCATATTTGTGGGGGGCATAACTGATGAAGAGAGAAAGGTATATGAAATTGTCAGGGCCAGCCAGGAGGCCGGAGAAAAAGCTGCCGTAAAGGGGGCCTATATACCTGATGTGGATAAGGCTGCAAGAGAAATAATAGAAAAGGCAGGATACGGCAAATACTTTTTCACAAGGTTAGGACACGGCATAGGATATTCAGTCCATGAGGCTCCGGATATCAAGGCAAGCAACAAAAGACACTTAGAAAAAGGCATGGTGTTCAGCATCGAGCCCGGTATATACATGGCCGGGAAATTTGGAATCCGTATTGAAAATATTGTTGCTGTCTCTGAAGACGGAAATGAAGTACTAAACAAGGCATCCAAAGATATAGTGATAATTTAGGTAATAGGGGGACCAGCCTGAGATAGTCTTTTTAGGCAGGTCCCCAAATCATATCTCATAAAATTATCTTGTATATTATTCATGTATTAACTATAATACTATTAAACAATACTTTAGACAGGCAGGAAGCGGGAAGATGACTGATTCGGATAAGCAACAAAAATTGAGGCATTTTTTTAAGGAATGGGTTTTGCCGGTTATAATAGCCTTAGCAATAGTTTTATTATTAAATAAATATGTATTCATTTTAGTAACGGTTCCTACCGGTTCAATGGAAAATACCATCCTACCCGGAGACAGGTTGTTTGTAAATGAACTGTTTGACATAGAAGATGTAAAAAGAGGAGATATATTGGTTTTCAAATCCGATGAGTTGGATGATAAGAGATTGGTCAAAAGGCTTATAGGGATGCCGGGGGAAACCGTTGAAATAGAAAGGGACGGCAGTGTTTATATAAACGGAGAAAAAATTGATGAACCCTATGCAATAAGTTCCCGGGGAGAAGAAAAGGTATTTGTTATACCGGAAGGGTCCTACTTTTTTTTGGGAGATAACAGGCCTATATCCTATGATGCAAGATACTGGCAAGATCCATACATAAGTGAAGATAAGGTCATAGGCAAGGTTGAATTCAGGTTTTTCCCCCTTAACAGGATAGGAAAAATAGAATAAAGTGACGAAAGAACATGTCATCCTGAGCCCAGGGGAAGGGCCCATGAGATTCTTCGATCTGAAGCTTTCAGAAAGACAATTTACAAAATATTCATAACAATGATACTGGTGTATCCATATCAGCGACAGGTAAATACAAAATATCAAGGAGGTAAAGATGGATAAGGTATTGGAAGGCTTGAAGCCGGAAAAGGTGTTTTATTATTTTGGTGAAATATCTAAAATACCTCGTTGTTCCGGAAAGGAAAAGCAAATTTCGGATTATCTGTACAATTTTGCAAAATCAAAAAACTTGGAAGCAATACAGGATGAGCATTTGAATGTAATCATCAAAAAGCCCGGCTCAAGGGGTTATGAAAATGCGCCTGTGGTTATGCTGCAGGGCCACATGGACATGGTTTGTGAAAAAAATGAAGGTGTAGACCATGATTTTGACAAGGACCCCATCAAGTTAAGAATTCAGGACGGATACCTTTATGCATGCGACACGACTCTTGGAGCCGATAACGGTATAGGGGTGGCTATGGCCATGGCCGTTCTTGATTCCCAGATAGAACATCCTCCTCTTGAGGTTTTGATAACAACTGATGAAGAGAAAGGTATGACCGGGGCAAACAAGCTCGATGGAAGCCTGTTTAAAAGCAAGTATCTGATAAACTTAGACAGCGAAGGAGAAGGTGTCTTTACCGCGGGCTGTGCGGGAGGAAGCGAAATTGACTTTAAAATTCCTCTTAAATACCAAAATACAGGTGGAAAGGCCTTTAAAATCAGTGTCAAAGGCCTGTCCGGAGGCCATTCAGGCGCGGATATTCATAAAGAAAAGGGTAATGCAAACAAGATCCTGGGAAGAATCCTCTACGACTTAATTGATGATGTGGACCTGGTCAGTCTTGTAGGCGGCTCAAAAACTAACGCTATACCAAGAGAAGCCCATGCGGTGGTGACGGTTAAGGATCCGGCCAGGGTATCGGAAAAACTTAATAAATGGAATGAAATACTGAAAAATGAATACAGGTCAACGGATCCGGACATTTATGCGGTCTTAACGGATTTAAACAAGGAAGTATATCCTTTGGATAAGTATATATTCAAAAAAGTAACTGCTTTGATAAACCTGACCCCTGTCGGTGTATTGTCAAAAAGTACGGAGATAGATCTGGTGCTAAGCTCCAACAATTTGGGGGTCATCACAACTGATGACAAATATATAAGATTTTTTAACCACCCCAGAAGCAATGTGGAAACCTTGCTCACCAAAGATTTCATCCCTGCCATGGAGCAGCTTGCTTCCATTCTGGAAATAGAATATGAAGTTGGAAGCTATTATCCCGGCTGGGAATACGCCAAGGAATCTAAAATCAGGGATATCTGCATTGAAACCTACAGGGATTTGTTTAAGAAAGAGCCTGTTGTCGGTGCAATACACGCAGGTCTTGAATGCGGCTTACTTATGGATAAAATTCCCGGCCTTGATGCCATATCCTTTGGACCGGATGCCTATGACGGTCATTCGCCCAGTGAACATGTAAGCATAAAATCCGTTGAAAACATATATACATTACTGTGTGAAATTTTAAGAAGAATAAAATAGACAATCGATTAAATATAGGCCATATCTTAAGGTGAAGCCCGAAGAATCTCATGATTTCAATAATAATGAGATTCTTCGGACAAGATAAGGGCTTTGACGGCAGCTATAAACAGTTATTTTATAAATGATTGCACAAGAATTTATTTGTTTCCATACTGATAACATATTTGGTTAAATGAATGTAATCCAAAAGCTTATTTAATTAAAGCATATGTATGATTATCCGAAATAAAATATGGTTTTATGGAAATTGCAAGCGTTATCACCATTATTATTGTAAGGTCCTTGAAATAAAATTGCATATAGGGTATAAAAATAAAATGTTGATATTATAAAAATAACGTGCTATAATAATTTGTGTTTTAAATAAATCAAGAAGACTGAAGAATGTTACAAGGCTGATTTGTACATTCTTATTATATTCTTGAATATAGTGTAATATTGGAGGTTGTGATGGATTCTAAATTAGCTTTATACATTGTTAAGAGGCTGACCTTGGCAGTGATTACCATATTTTTAATAATCACCATCACCTTTTTTGTAATGCATGAAGTGCCCGGAGGCCCTTTCCTGAGTGAGAAAGCACCAAGCGCTGCCGTTACGGCGGCATTGGAAGCAAAATACGGATTGGACAAACCTAAGTCCGAGCAATTCGTAACTTATCTGAAGGGTATCATGAAAGGTGACTTCGGTCCTTCAATCAAGCAGAGAGGTAGAGATGTTACCACGGTTATTATGAAGGGCTTTAAGGTAAGCTTTAAATTAGGAGGAACGGCAGCAGTCATTGCCTTGGCCATAGGTATTGTGTTAGGTTCGACAGCGGCTATTTTTCATAACAGGACCATAGATAAGATAATCATGGTCGTTACGACCGGCCTGGTTGCCATGCCGTCCTTTATTGTAGCTACTTTGCTTTTACTGGTCTTTTGTGTGTGGATGGGAATTTTCCCTGCCAACGGTAATGAGCCCGGCGGACTCATACTTCCCATTATTTCTCTGAGCCTTTACCCTATGTCATATACTACAAGGCTTACCAGGTCCAGTATGCTTGATGTATTAAGTCAGGACTATATAAGAACAGCAAGGGCTAAAGGAGTGCTGCCTGTAAAGGTAATATTCAAACACGCTCTTCGAAATGCCTTAACACCTGTATTAACATATGCCGGTCCAATGTTTGCATATATTATTACCGGAAGCTTGGTGGTTGAAAAAATATTTGCGGTGCCCGGTCTGGGAAAAGAATTTGTATCAAGTATTATAAATCGTGACTACACAATGATTATGGGGACCACCATATTTTTAGGAGTACTCATTGTAATAATGATGCTGGTTACGGATATCTTGTACAAGGTATTTGATCCAAGGGTAGACTTAGGATAGAAAGAGAGGATATGACATATGAATAAGACAGATGAAATGCCCAAAAAGAATCCTCTTAGTTTTCAACTGAATTTAAAGGATTTTGAAAAAGCAACAGATGAAGAAAAGGCTCAGCAGGTAAGAATGAGTGAAAGCATCACTTTCTTTAAGGATGGCATGAGGCGATTAAGAAAGAATAAGATTGCAATGACCTGCCTGGCCATATTGATTCTGATAACTTTGATAGTTACTTTCGTGCCCATGATATATCCCTATACCTACGAGCAGCAGCTGGGAGTGACACAAGGCAAGAGAATCGACAAAACATATAACAATTTAAAACCCTTTGAATATGGAGAAACGGAACTAGAGCGTATAGCAAACGGCGAAAAAATATTTCCCCATATATTCGGAACCGATTCTGCAGGAAGAGATTATGCCATAAGAGTTATATACGGAGCAAGAATTTCCTTGCTGGTTGGATTTTTTGCAGCAATCATAGTTTTGATAATAGGTGTGGTATACGGGTCCATTGCAGGTTATTTTGGAGGTAAAACAGACCTCTTCCTGATGAGAATCGTGGATATCATTTATGCTTTACCGGATATGCTGATCATCATTTTATTGTCAGTTGTATTAAAACAAGTATTGGGACCTAAGATAGACGGAACGTCATTTGCTAAAATAGGGACCGATATGATAAGTATATTTATCGTATTTGCCCTGCTGTATTGGGTCGGCATGGCAAGGCTGGTGCGTGGCCAGATATTGTCAATTAAGCAGAATGAATATATTTTAGCGGCGAAATCAGTTGGCTCCAGCCCTTGGAGAATTATAAAGAAGCATTTGCTTCCAAACAGCATGAGTGTAATAATTATTTCCACTGCACTGCAGATTCCGTCAGCTATATTTACAGAGAGCTATTTGAGCTTTTTAGGTTTGGGTGTTTCAATACCCATGCCCAGCTTAGGCTCATTGGCTTCAGATGCTTTGACCGGGATTTACTCATATCCCTACAGGCTGATAATACCCGCAATTGCCATCTGGTTGATAGTATTGTCCTTTAACCTGTTGGGTGACGGGCTTAGAGATGCATTTGACCCAAAATTAAAGAAGTAGGAGGAATGAAATGAGTTTATTACAAGTAAAGGATTTGTATACTTCATTCTTCACTCCTTCCGGCGAGGTGAAGGCAGTAAACGGAGTATCATTTAATTTGGAGGAAGGCAAGGTACTGGGTATTGTCGGTGAATCAGGCTCGGGAAAGAGCGTTACCGCATATTCAATACTTCAAATATTGACAAATCCTGGAAGAATAGTAAGCGGGAGCATAAAATTAAAGGGTCAGGAATTGGTTGGAGCAAGCAAAGAAACCATGCAGAAAATAAGGGGAAACCAAATCTCTATTATTTTTCAGGACCCCATGACCAGCCTGAATCCTGTATTTACTATAGGAAATCAGTTGATGGAAGCAATTTTATTGCATACAAACAGAAATAAAGAAGAAGCTAAGGCCAGGGCTATTGAAATGCTTAGACTGGTCGGCATAAATGAACCGGAAAAAAGGATAAACCAATATCCTCATGAGTTTTCCGGCGGTATGAGACAAAGAGTTATGATAGCCATGGCTCTTGCCTGCGAACCTGATATTTTAATAGCCGATGAGCCTACAACCGCTTTGGATGTTACGATTCAGGCCCAGATACTTGACTTGATGAAGGAACTGCAAAAGCAATTAGGTATGGCAATCATCCTTATCACCCATGACTTGGGTGTTGTGGCAGAAATGTGTGATGATATTATTGTCATGTATGCAGGACAAATATGTGAAAGAGGAACGGCGGACGATATATTCTATAATCCGAAGCATGAATATACTAAGGGATTATTAAAATCCATACCTACGGTACAGGATGTTAAGCAGCGTCTTAAGCCAATCGGTGGCAATCCGGTAGACTTGTTGAACATGCCGGATGGTTGCCCCTTTGCACCAAGGTGTGACAATGCAATGAAAATTTGTCTTTCAGTAAATCCGGTGGAGATTACGATAGAAGGCAAACACACTTCCAGGTGCTGGATGAATGTAAGAGAAGGAATTGAAAAGGGAACTCTTACAATAAAACAAGCAGAGGAGATGTACCATGGAAAATAAAAACAATCTTCTTGAAGTAAGGAATTTAAAACAATACTTCGATATTCCGGTTGGCTTGTTGAAGAGCAAACCTTTAAAAGCAGTGGATGATATATCCTTTAGTATAAGAAAAGGCGAAACCTTAGGCTTGGTTGGTGAATCCGGCTGCGGTAAAACAACAGCCGGAAGGTCTATACTGCATCTTTATAAACCAACAAGCGGAGAAATAATCTTTAAGGGCAAAAAGATTGATAGCAATGAATCGATAAAGTTTTTGAGGCAAAACGCCCAGATGGTATTTCAGGATCCATATTCTTCACTAAACCCCAGGATGACAGTGGGAGATATAGTTGGAGAACCCCTGGATGTTATGAAAATATATAAGACCAAAAAAGAAAGAGATGAAAGGGTCAACGAATTAATGGAAATTGTAGGGTTGTCAAGCGAGCATGCTACCCGATATGCCCATGAATTTTCCGGAGGCCAGCGACAAAGAATAGGTATTGCAAGAGCCTTGGCTGTTGAACCCGAATTCATTGTTTGCGACGAGCCCGTATCTGCCCTGGATGTTTCAATTCAAGCCCAGATAATCAATAAATTTGAAGACTTACAGGAACAATTGGGACTGACTTATCTCTTTATTGCTCATGATCTGTTGGTTGTAAAACATATATCCGACAGGGTTGCTGTTATGTATTTGGGAAGAATGATGGAATTAGCCCCATCCGATGAGTTGTACAATCACCCGCTGCATCCTTATACAATTTCATTGATGTCGGCTGTGCCTATTCCTGATCCTAACTATGCAAGAAACCACCGGAGGATTTTGCTTCAGGGCGATGTGCCGAGTCCTCTCAATATGCCTTCCGGCTGCCCGTTCAGAACAAGATGTGAAAGGGCAACAAAGGAATGTGCAGAGGTTAGGCCGGAGCTAAGAGAAGTGGCTCCCAACCACTTGGTTGCATGTATTCATGTATAAATGTATAATAGGTATGGGGACATGTAAATGTCCCCGGTTTACCCCTTTACGAATTAATGATAGTATTGTATACTTAGTTATTAATCGTAAATACATATATATCTCTGGTTTAATGATTTGATATTAATTATCAAATTAATTAATATATATATTTTGAAGGAGGAAAGTTATGAAAAAATTTTTATCATTGATTTTAGTATTAGCCATGGTGTTTTCATTAGCAGCATGTGGAAATAACCAACAACCCGCACAACCGGGAACACCTGGCGGAGAAACTCCGGGAACACCGGAAGGACCCGGTATTGCAGACAGCTTAACATTGAATGTCGGAGCATATCCTGATACTATTGACCCGGCACTTAACAGTGCGGTTGACGGTGCTACTTACATAATCCATGCATTTGCAGGATTAGTAGGATATCGTCAAAAAGCTGACGGTACTCTTGAACTTTATGCCGATTGTGCAAAGGAACTCCCTGTAGCTAAAGAGAGGCCGGATGGCAAGGTTGAATATGTATACGAATTAAAAGACGGTTTAAAATGGAGCGACGGCTCTGATTTAACTGCTCACGATTTCGTTTATGCATGGAACAGGGCAGCTGCTCCTGCAACAGCAGCAGACTATGGTTACATGTTTGAAGTTGTTGATGGTTACGAAGATGTAATCAATGAAGTACCGGGAGCTAAGCTCAACGTTACTGCTTCCGACGACGGAAAAACCCTGACTGTCGTTCTTCCCGTAGATGTGCCCTATTTCAATGAATTAGCAGCTTTCCCGACATACATGCCCGTAAAGGAAGAAGTTGTTGAAGGAAATGAAGCATGGGCAACCGAAGCTGAAACCTATATCGGGAACGGTCCCTACAAGGTTGTTGAATTCTCGCAAAGCCAGTTGGTAATGGAGAAGAATGAATATTATCATGATGCAGACAATGTAAAAACAAACAAGATAATATTTGCATTCAATGATGATGATACTTCAATTATGGCAAACTACCAGAACGGTTCATACCTCTTCATCGACTCGGTTCCCAATGATGAAATTAAATCATTGCAGGAACAGTATCCTGATGAATTCTTTGTAGAAGGACAACTGGGAACATACTACGTATCCTTCAACGTAAATGATGTGAACTTCAAATCTTTCGGTGAAGCTGACAAGGCTAAGATAAGAAAAGCTTTAGGTCTTATGATTGACAGGAACTATATAGTTGAAGAAATCGGCCAGGCAGGCCAGGTTCCGGCAGCAGGTTTCGTACCTATGGGATTGACAGAGCCCGATGGGTCAGAATATATATCAAAGAATGGTCCTAAGAGAGACGGGTCAGGATATTACAGCGTAGACCCGGATGATTATGAAAAGAATTGCGAAGAAGCAGTTGCATTGTTGAGAGAAGTTGCTGAATCAACAGGCTTGTTCACCGTTGATGCAAATGGCAAAGTTTCAAAAGAATTCCCGACAATTGCTTATCTGACAAACGAAGGAACAGGCCATGAAGCAATAGCCATAAATCTCCAGGCTACTTTCGCTCAATACGGTATCAACATGACTATTGAAAAACAAGAATGGGCAACCTTCCTTAACACTCGTAAGAATGGAGACTATTCTGTTGCAAGAAACGGCTGGTTAGGAGACTACAACGATCCTATATCCTTCCTTGACATGTGGATTACAAACAGCGGTAACAACGACTCTCAACTTGGCAAGGGTGACCATGCAAAATATGCAGGTTATACTTACAAGGGACAAAGCGGCAAGACCTGGGCAGAATCATATGATAAGATAATCGCAGAAGTTAAAGCTTCCAAGGATCCTGAAGAAAGATTTGATTTAATGCATCAGGCAGAAGACATATTGATGGAAACAGGAGCTATTTGCCCAATCTACTACTACACAGATATTTTCATGAAGAGTCCGGAACTTCAAGGTGCTTTCTCAAGCCCGTTAGGATACAAATACTTCATGTATGCTTATGTTGAAGAATAAAAAATGAGATAAGATTGACCAAGCCGGGAGAAATCCCGGCTTTTATTATTTAAACCGTCATTCTGAGGACTATAGTCCGAAGAATCTCAATGAGTTCCTTCTTTATACTCGGGATGACAAATTATTTATTTTTTGTGTTTTTTGTTGTATAATGAATGAAAGAACGGGCAGGAGACAAGTATGAAATACAAGATGGTAGTATTGGATTTGGATGGAACTCTTTTGAGTGACGATAAAACCATAAGCGATAAAAATGCGCATATACTGAAAATACTCCATAAGCAAGGAATACATATAGTCATAGCAACCGGCAGGAATTATTATATGGCTAAAAGTTTACTGGGCAGGATTGAGGCTATAGAGCCGGTGATTTTGGCAAATAACGGGGCTGTCGTAAGGCGTTATATTAACGACGAGTTTATAGAAAGCAACTATTTGGATTATTCCATATTTGAGACCATATATGAAATTGGCATGAAGCATGGATTAAATCCCATAATTCACGTGGATGAATACCAGCAGGGCTATGACCTTTTATATGAATGTGAAAATTACGAAGAAGTCTACCTGGGATATATCAAGAAAGATTATAAAAGAACAAGGTGCCAAAAATTTAAGGCTCAACAAATAAACAATATTCTATCGGTTTGCTACTTCAACGAGTACCAAAAATTAACGGAGTTTAAGAGGGAAATTGAAAAAATACCCGGTGAATTCAATATCATACTTAATCAAAACTTAAGCAGCTTGTCTCTTTTGGAATTTCTTAACATCAACAGCTGCAAGTGGCGGGCTTTGAAGAAATACACAGACAGGCTGGGAATAGGGGATAGTGAAGTCATAGCCATGGGGGATGACAATAACGATATTGAGCTTATTTCAAACTCAGGACTGGGAATTGCCATGAAAAATGCAACGGAATCCATCAAGAGGTCTGCTGATTTGATTTCCCGCTATACCAATAACGAATCGGGAGTCTATTATGAACTCTCGGAGATATTCGGAATAAAATAAAATTATTTAAGCTTTGTACATATTTTCATGATTCCCAAAATATAATGTACTAATACTATGCGTTATAGGGGAGGAATTATGAAAATAATTACTGCAATAGCTTCAATTCTTATTATAATAGGAGCTTTAAACTGGGGTTTATACGGAATATCAAAAATTGACATAGTGGAAAGTCTCTTCGGGGGCTGGAAAAACAGGTTTGGCAGGATTGTTTACATATTAATCGGTATAGCAGGCTTATATTCCTTGTTGTATGTAATTTTTGCCTGAAATAACATGTATATGGCAAAAAACAAAACATGCTCATGGGCATGTTTTTGTTTTTTTTTGGCATCTGAGATCCTTCGCGTGCGCTCAGGATAAGCGACTGCCGCCAAATCACAGATTTGGGGCATCTGCTTACTTGAAGGGGGCCATTTTTGTCATTTTTTTCATCATATTGCGATGCTGCCAATTGCTTGATATAAGTTCGGCAGAGCCCAAGGCTATATTTGCCAGTCCAAATCCGATTAATCCGTTGCTGTATGATTCCGGCAAGTTCGTGTTTCTTATGGCAACTCCTGTTGCTGTGACAACCGTACCTAAAACAGCCGGAATTATTCCTTCTCTTATATGCATATGAAGCCTCCTTTATTTTAAATGTGCATTCATATTATTGACAGTAAAGCAGAAAATAATTTAATTAATTAATGGTAATTTTATTGATTAAATATATTTCTTTAACTATAATGGAAAAAAGAAAATGCTATAAAAAAGGAAAAAAATGAAACTATATAACGAATATTCCGACTATTTGAAATCAAAGTACGGGGAAAAAGTATATAAGCTCCCGGTAAATATTCCATGCACCTGTCCTAACCGTGACGGAACCTTGGGTTTTGGAGGCTGTACCTTCTGCTCGGATGTGGGAGCAGGTTTTGAAACCCTTGATAATTCATTGAGCGTAAAAGACCAGCTGACCAGGAACATGGAGTATATTTCCAAAAAATATAAGGCCGGTAAATTTATTGCTTATTTTCAAAACTATACCAATACCTACATGGGTCTGGAGAGCTTTAAGTCTTATATCAATGATGCGGTTATGGACAATATTGTGGAAATTGACATATCTACACGGCCTGACTGCATCTCAGATGAAATTCTTGAGTATCTCAGCGATTTAAAAAACCTTAACCGGGTCAACATTACGGTTGAATTGGGTCTTCAGACGGCAAATTACCATACTTTAAGAGATATCAACAGGGGGCATACTTTAGCGGAATTTATTGATGCTGTCTTAAGGATAAAAAAGTATGATTTTGATATCTGCGCCCATGTTATTTTAAACCTGCCGGGAGATACTATGTTGGATACTGTTGAAACGGCCAAAATATTGTCTGCCTTGAAAATTGACCAGGTTAAAATTCATTCCCTGTATATAATGGAAGGTACGGAAATGGGAAGAGCCTATAAGAATAATGAAATAGCAGTCATTTCAAAGGATGAATATGTGGAAAGGGTCATAGTTTTTTTAGAGCACCTTGATAAGGAGATTGCGGTACAAAGGCTGATAGGAAGAGCTCCTGAGGAAAAGTCTCTTTTTGTAAACTGGAGCATGAGCTGGTGGAGAATAAAGGATGAAATCTTAAATAAGATGGAGTCCGAGAAAAGATATCAGGGAAGCAAAAACAAATTTTCTTATTACAAAAAGTAAAAATAATTAGTGTAAACATTTACAAGATGTGGTACAATATAAGTAAGAGATTTTAAAAAATAATAAAACAGGAGTGTGATTATCATGGTGCATTTAGTTTGCGGTCATAGCGGTACGGGCAAAACAAGAAGAATGATCGAAATGGCAAACAACGCTATTGACAAAATACAGGGCAGAATGGTTTTTTTGGAAGCTAACAACAGGCACATATTTGATTTAGATTACAGAATAAGATATATAAATACAAAAGAGTTCGGACTGACCAACGAAGATCAGTTTCAAGGTTTCTTATGCGGAGTAATAGCTACCGATTACGACATAGAGCAAGTTTACATAGACGGTCTGTATAAAATAACTAAGTCAGAAAAGGAAAAACTGGAATCCCTGATAGAAAGATTAGATTATTTATCGAAAACATTCGATGTTAACTTTATTATAAGTGTAAACCATGACGTTGAAGATATTCCGGAAGGATTGAGAGATAGAGTTATCAGTTATTAGCATGCCGCCGGTTGTACCGGCGGTTTTGATGTTAAAAAGTATTTATGTGCAGGCTAAAGTTTGTACCAAAATTTAGGTTCTTGCTAAAAGGGCTCTTTTCTGTTAAAATAAGCTTTGTATGAAATTGGAAAGAGTGATCGGATGAATTATTTTAAACCTAAAAAAACGATATTTGATGATTTTTTTGAGCACAGGGACATGCTTATAATCCAGCATATGAATGGGGACATCAATAAAAAGGAATATCTGGAACTGAGTTATAAGTATATGCTTGAAAAAAACATCAAGCCTTATCAGCGCATAGACAGCTTTGAAAAAGGAATGTACAACTATCAATACTACAACATGATGGCTAAATACCATCGTATGATAGCACAGGAAATCAAAAATAGGGGTAAGCACATAAGCTACTACATCAAATATATAAATGAAGCGGACTATTATTACAATGAAAAGGATAAAACCAGCTTTCGCCTGCTGAGGTTCCTGCAATTTGAAAATGTGGAAGCATATTTTATTAAAATGGAGTCATCCTTACTGGAAGGCAAGCTGTACGAAATAGTCCTTAAGGATTATGAATATGCCGTTCTTCATTCAAAAAGTTTGTGGCTTTTGGATGTCTTAAAAAAAGAAAAGGTATTTATAGAAAAAAGTCGGAAATCAGTTATAGATTACTATGTAAATCAAAGATACTGATATAGATCATAAGGGGACGGTTTTACCGTCCCTTTATAGATTAATAAGCATTTGCTATAATTTTTATAACATCATCAAGAGGTGTTCCCGTTGCAATGTTAAAGGTTCCGCTTTGGAGTCTGGTATCAAGATTTAACTCGACGCAGCGGGTAAGAAACTCTTCTTTGCTTTTAATCAGATTGTTATTTAAGAGTATCTCGGCTATCTGAGACGGGTATGAACCTTGGGGGATGGTGATTGAAGCCATAACTACAGGAGTTTCTTCTTCCGGTTCCGGCTCTGGTTCAGGCTCTTCTTCAGGTTCCGGTTCTTCTGCTACATGTTCGTTCACTATGGGTAAGTCCTTTATTTTTTCTTTGTCAATTCCCCTGCTAAACAATAAATCAAACCTCCAGACCAGTATTACCGCCATAGCCGCAATCACGGCTATAATCAGTCCATAATCAGTTATGTAATATATAAAGTCTCTTATAGCATTTATTATTCTTTTCATTTGTCACCTCTAGCCTATTCCTTCTACTTATTGTAGCACAAAAATGAAGTCTCTACAATATCCACATTTAATAAAATATTGAAAAATATGCAAATTGCAATATACTTATATCAAGCATTCGGGTATAATAAATATAGAAATGTCCCCAAAATCGAAAGGGGGTATAAGGACAGGTCATGAGGGAAATAAGGATTACAAAAAATGAAGAAGGTCAAAGGTTAGACCGTTTCTTAAAAAAATATCTCAATAAGGCAAATCATTCATTTGTTCAAAAAATGCTAAGAAAAAAGAACATAAAATTAAATGGGTCCAAGGCAGAGCCTGATATCATATTGAAAGAAAATGATATGGTCCAGCTTTTTTTGGCAGATGAGACAATAGAAAAATTCAGGGACAAAAAAACCTTGAAAGATACCAATATAAATTTTGACATCGTATATGAGGACGACAACATTTTGGTTGTGAATAAACCGGTAGGCTTAAGTACCCAACCTGATCAGACGGGAAGAAGAAACTTAGTTGACCAGATTAAGGCATATTTGGATGCCAAAGAAGAAAACATCAGCTTTACCTTTAAGCCTGCCGTGTGCAACCGCTTGGACAAGAACACATCAGGTCTTGTAATAGCCGCCAAGAATTATGATGCACTCAAACAGGCCAATAAGGCTATAAGGGAGAGAAAAATCAAGAAATTTTACCTGGCAAAGGTTCACGGCCACATAAAAGAAAGCCTGGAGCTAAAGGACTTCCTCATAAAGAATGAGGATAAGAACATGGTAAGGATTGTCAACGAGGAAAGGGAAAACTCAAAAGCAGTTATAACATATGCCCGCCCCATTAAGAGGGAAGGAAGGTATACCTGGCTTGAAGTGGAAATAGAAACAGGGAGGGCCCACCAGATCCGGGCTCACTTGGCTTCAATCGGCCATCCCCTGGCAGGTGACAAAAAATACGGAATAAGAGACAATGAGAAATACCAGGTCCTCCATGCATATAAGCTGGTGTTTGATGGTTTTGAAGGAGATTTAAAATACTTGAACGGAATGGAAATTTTATCGGATATAGGTGAAAGAAAAATATTGCAGGAGGTTGGAAAATGAAAATAAGATTAAAAGCCGGCGGTCAAGCAATTGAAGTACAAGAAAATGAAACCTTATACCAGATACTTATGAGAATTCATAAAAATGATTATTTCAAGTATTTGGGTGCCATGGTAAACAATAAGTTGAAGGGGCTTTGCAGCAGGGATTTCAAAGATGGTGACACGGTAGAATTCATTGATATCACCAATCCCGACGGGCACAGGATCTATGTCCGCACCTTGTCCTTTATATACGTTAAAGCATGTAAGGATATTTTTAATGATATGGACGTTACCATTAATTATTCACTGAACAAGGGACTGTATACGGAGTTTGAGTACAAGCATTTGGCTGCTAAAAAACACATAGATGCAATAAAAGAAAGAATGAGGGAAATCATTGATGCAAAAAAACCCATTAATACAAATTTTTTGAGTATTGAAAAAGCAAAGGAAATATTTTCGGCTCAGGGTATGACGGATAAGCTTGAAATACTGAGATACTGGACCAAGGATTACATAAGGGTCTATGAATTGGACGGATATTACGACACCTTTTACGGATATCTGGCCCCAAATACGGGATTCATAGATAAATTTGATTTAAGATTGTTTTATCCCGGCATCATATTAAACTATCCCACCCGGGAAAGTAATTTTGAACTACCGGAATACATAGAGCAGAAGAAGCTCTCCAAGGTATTCATGGAAGCAGAGGAATGGGGAGAAATTATGGATGTGGCCCATGTGGGGGCCCTTAACAAAAAGATTGAAGATAAATCAATCAGCGATATGATCAGGATAAATGAAGCCCTTCACGAAAAAAAGATAGCTTATATTGCCGATGAAATAACCAAGGATAAAAACATAAAAATAGTCCTTATAGCAGGTCCTTCCTCTTCAGGGAAAACAACCTTTGCCCAGAGGTTATCCATACAGCTGAGGGTAAACGGCAAAAAAACCCATGCAATTTCCCTTGATGATTATTTTTTTGACAGGCACTTGACTCCAAGAGACGAGAAGGGGGACCCGGATTTTGAATCTATTAAGGCATTGGACTTGGAGCTTTTCAACGAGCACCTCCTTGATTTGATAGCCGGGAGAGAAGTTCAGATACCGGTGTTTAATTTCAAGAAAGGCATCAGGGAATACATCAGGGAACCGGTAAGGCTGACGGATGAACACATTATTGTAATCGAGGGAATTCACGGCCTTAATGAGGAGCTTACAAAGAATATACCCCAGGCCAACAAGTTTAAAATATATATCAGTGCCTTGACCCAGCTTAACATTGACAGGCACAACCGGATAGCCACATCCGATTTGAGGCTTTTGAGGCGGCTGGTGAGAGACTATACCCATAGGGGAAACAATGCAACAAAGACAATGGAACTGTGGGATAACGTGGTCAAAGGGGCTGAAAGGTACATCTTCCCTTACCAGGAAAACGCAGATGCCATTTTTAATTCCGCCCTGGTTTATGAATTAGGGGTACTTAAGAAGTATGCAGAGCCCATTATTAAGGAAATTGATGAAGACAGCATTTATTATCCCGAAAGGCAAAGGCTTTTAAAATTTTTAAGCTACTTCCTTCCCATTGAAGATGAAAGCGAAATACCTAAGACTTCAATTCTCAGAGAATTTATAGGAGGAAGCAGCTTCGAATACTGACAGGACCTTAAAAGTCATTTAAATCAATTTTTCCCCTCTTCATTCCTACGGACAGGCAGAGGCCTATGGATATCATGTTGACAAGCATAAAGGTTCCTCCATAGCTTATGAAGGGAAGGGGAATACCCGTGACAGGCATCAGGCCCATGGTCATACCTATATTTTCAAAGATATGGAATAAGAGCATGGCGGTAATGCCTGTTACTATTAAGGAGCCAAACATGTTGGCGGCATTTTTTGCTATTCTTATCAGCCTGTATAACAAGACAGCGTATAGGAACAAAAGGATCAAGCCTCCCACGAGACCCAGTTCTTCACCTATAACGGCAAAAATGAAGTCTGTTTCCTTTGTGGGAAGATAACCCAACTGGTTCTGGACCCCCTTGTACAAGCCTCTTCCGTATATCATGCCGGATCCTATGGCAGTTTTCGATTGTATTACCTGGTATCCCGTATCATCAGGGTCTAATTCAGGATAAAAGAAGGTCACAATCCTGTCAAAGCGATAGTCCTCTCCTAAGGTGTAGTCTTCCATAATCTGAAAAAATACGGTGATTCCTGCAATTATCAGTATCAGACCGATTACCAGGACAGCTAAGACGTATTTTCTGTCAAGGCCGGCTATATATATCATGAGAGCTATGAAAAATACAAAGACCAAGGCTGTTCCCAGGTCAGGCTGAAGCATTATAAGGCCTACGGGCAAAGAGGCAAATAAGAGGATTTTCAACAAGATTAGGGGTTGGTTCATATCATCTTTGTTGATATCGATAAATTTGGCCAGGGAAATTATTACGCCGAATTTTGCTACTTCGGACGGTTGGAATGATACAGGGCCGATAGCGATCCAGGAGCGGACGTCCCCCCACTCGGAAGCTTCCACCGGATTAATCAGGGTGTAGAGAAGAAGCAGGTTGGTAAGGACATATATGGGTATGTAAAAATTTCCGTATATATCATAATCAATCAAGACCAAGACAAACAAGGCACCCATGCCCAGGGCGAAAGCAATAATCTGTGTTTTTAAAAAGGGCTCGCTTCCTGCTGCCTTGCTCATGGTGGCACTGTTTATCATTATAAAGCCGTATATGCTCAATAAAATTGTGGTAATCATCAATACAAAGTCAAATCTTTTAAGCTTGCTTTCTTTTTTAAACATGTTAACTCCAATTTTCTAAGAATAAACCATTTCTATTATACCATATCTTAAAACAAGGGAAAACAAATATTTAGTTAATAATCTTCTTTATATAAGAACAAATGTATGCTATAATTCTATATAATAAGCGAAAGGATTACATATGTTAATACTTGGCATTGATCCGGGCCTGGCAATATCAGGTTACGGTATAATTAAATATTCAGGCAACAAATTTGAAGCAATTGAATACGGGGCTGTTTTAACCGATAGCTGCGAAGCTTTCCCAAAGAGACTTAAACATATTTATGATTCCTATACCTCCATCATAGATATGTACAAGCCTGAAGCAATTGCTATCGAGGAACTCTTCTACAATAAGAACACAAAAACGGCCATGGCTATAGCCCAGGCCAGGGGAGTTCATATTTTGGCTGCGGAGAACAAAAATGTTCCCCTCTATGAGTATACCCCCCTTCAAATAAAGCAGGGCATAGTAGGGTACGGAAGGGCTGAAAAAAGGCAGGTCCAGGAAATGGTCAGGGTAATACTTAAGTTGAAAGAAATTCCAAAGCCTGATGATGCGGCCGACGGTTTGGCTGCGGCAATCTGCCATGCCCATTCGCTTAAATTTGCAGAAAGATTTAAAATTACAAAATATTGAGGGAAGATATGATCAGCTACATAAGAGGAGAAGTAGTCAAAAAAGGCATCGACTACCTGATTTTGGAAAACAATAATATTGGCTATTACATAAATACATCTTTTTCCACCCTGGAAAGGGTCAGTGAAAAGGATAGGGTAACTATACTTACCTACATGCACATAAGGGAAGATATTCTTGGTTTATACGGGTTTTTAACCAATGATGAAATAGACCTGTTTAAAAAACTTATAAATGTAAACGGGGTGGGACCTAAGGCAGGGCTTTCGGTACTGTCAACCTACAAGGCAGACACAGTAAAGGAAATAATTTTAAATGAAGATGCCGGAAGGCTGTCAAAGGTTCCGGGCATAGGAAAAAAGACAGCCGGCAAGATTATTTTGGAGCTTAAAGATAAGGTGGGTACAATCGAAGAACTTGGAGGAAGCGAGGCTCCAATGGGAAATGAAATGTCCGATCTGGTTGAAGCCTTAACGGCCCTGGGTTTTGGTTATGCAGAGGTCAAAAGAACCTTAGGGAATATTGACATGGCAGGAAAATCCGAAAACGAGATAATAAAAGAAGCGCTTAAAAAAATGAACAGGCAGGGATAAAATGTTTGAAAGAGAAAATGAAATAATTACTGGTAGCTTCCTTACCGAAGAAGAAGAACTGGAACTAAGCTTAAGACCTCAGAAACTTCATCAGTTCATAGGGCAGAAGAAGGTAAAAGAAGTTTTGAACATATTTATAGAATCTGCAAAAATAAGAAATCAACCCCTTGACCACGTGCTCCTGTCGGGACCTCCGGGTCTTGGCAAAACCACCCTGGCCAATATCATATCCAATGAGTTGGGGGTTAACATCAGGGTAACTTCGGGACCGGCAATTGAGAGAGCCGGTGATTTGGCGGCAATACTCACAAACCTGAACGAAAATGACGTCTTGTTCATTGATGAAATTCACAGGCTCAATAAAACTGTGGAAGAAATCATGTATCCTGCCCTGGAAGACTTTGCCCTTGACTTTATAATAGGGAAGGGCCCATCGGCAAGGTCCATCAGGCTTGATTTACCCAAATTTACCCTTATAGGGGCAACCACCCGGTCAGGTATGCTGGCATCTCCCTTAAGAGACAGGTTCGGGGTCATGTGCAATCTGGATTTCTATGAACCGGAAGATTTAAAGGAAATAGTTCTCAGGTCCGCTAATATTATAAATATTGAAATCGAAGATAAGGGAGCCGAGGAAATTGCCAAACGCTCAAGGGGAACTCCCCGTATCGCCAACAGGCTTTTAAAAAGGGTAAGGGATTATGCCATAGTTAAAGGCAAGGGAATAATAGATCCGGAAACTGCGGACAAGGCTTTGAGGATGCTTGAAATAGACGAAATAGGCCTGGATAAATTAGACAGGCGGATTTTAAACACCATCATTGATTTTTACAAGGGAGGTCCCGTGGGGATCGATACCCTGGCAGCCTCCATAGGAGAGGAAAAGGGAACAATAGAAGATGTCTATGAGCCCTATCTCCTTCAGATCGGATACTTAAGCCGGACACCAAGAGGAAGGGTTGTGACAGAAGCAGGTTACAGGCATGTTAAAAAAACAAAAACCAAAGAATACCAGATTAATATCTTAGAGGATGATTATGAAAAGGAACTTGATTAAAGTATTAACCCTAGTTGTTTTGTTTGTTTTGTTGTCTGTTCAGGCAGTTTTCGCCGGCTCCGGAAAAGATATTTATGTTAGGATTAGATTAAGATTCCCGAGACTTTTCAATGAGCAGGTATCCTTTCAAGGATTTGACGGAATTTTTGTATGTGACGATGAAGATGAGCTTTTCAGCCTTGATGACAAGCTTACCTTAAGAATTGATACATATTATTCCAAGGATTATTATATATCGGATAAGAGCCGGGGAGTATATGGTCCTTACCATGTTTCCATATGGGATGAAATTTACTCTTCCTATGAAGATGCTTATTCAGCGGCAGAAGAATTTGAAGAAAAATATAGCGAATTCTTCTATCCTTACCTGGTTAAAAAGGGATTTGTAATAGCAGGCGGAAACTTTAAAGATAAAAATTTCTCGGAGGATTTGGCTGAAGAATTAAAGGATGACGGCTATGATGCCTATTCCTTTAACGGTAACCTTGAAAACATAATTGCCTACAACAAAAAAGACAAGCCCGTCTTCATGTATGAGAAGGACATACCCCTTTATTTTTCTTCCTACAATGAAGATGAAGACTATGAAATGATTAAGGTGGACAACAGGACTTACAGGGGAAGAATAAGGCTCCATATTATAGATGACTTCAAGCTCCTGACCATAAATTATGTTGAGCTTGAAAACTACCTGTATGGAGTTGTGCCAAATGAAATCCCTTCTTCCTGGGGGATGGAAGCCCTTAAGGCCCAAGCCCTGGCTGCAAGAACTTATGCCGCCTACAACATTAAACCGGGACAAATCTATGACATGGAAGACAACCAAAACAGCCAGGTTTATATGGGTTATGATTACGAAAAGCCCTCCACCAACAGGGCTGTGGATGAAACAAGGGGCCAAATGATCTATTATGACGGTGAACTGATCCAGGCTTTTTACCATTCAACCAGCGGAGGTTCCACAGAAAACTCGGAAAATGTCTGGTATGAGGCTGTGCCTTACCTAAGAGGGGTTGATGATGAATTCTCCAACAGGTCAGGGTCTCCCCACACCACCTGGCAGGTTACCTATTACAAGGAAGACATAATAAGACAGTTAAACCTGGATGATCACGATGTGAATGATTTGTATGGAATTGTTATAAAGAAGGTTTCCGAAAACAACAGGGTCATCGAATGTATATTTTTGACCGATGCGGGGGAAATTTCCTATAAGAAGGAATATGCAAGACTTCTCTTGGGGCTTAAAAGTTCCTGGTTTACCGTAGAAAACGGAAATATCTTTTATTACATAACCGAATACTATCCCTTAAATGATAATCAAAAAGAAAGGGAAGATGTGGTTCCTTCCAGGGGAGGCATCCTTGATCTTATAACTGAAGAAGAAAATGAAGAAACAAAAGACACCATAAGAGATACAGAATATGAAAGAGGAAATCTTGCGGGTAAGTATATCATAAGCGACCAGGGCACCCAAAAAATAAACCGTGAGAAAGTAGCCTTCATTAGCACAAAGGGGGTATCCTTGGTTGATACCAATTCCGACCAGTATAATTTTGAAGGAAGAGGCTGGGGACACGGAATAGGCATGAGCCAGTACGGGGCTAAGCAAATGGCCGAGGAAGGATACACCTGTGAAGAAATAATAAAATACTATTATACCGGAGTAAGCATTAAATGACAAAATTGAAAACAAGCGACTTTTTTTACGACCTGCCCGAAAGGCTCATCGCCCAGACACCGATAAGGGAGAGAGACCATTCCAGGCTTTTGGTCCTTGACAAAAGGACGGGTCAAATCAGCCACAGGCATTTTTATGATATAGTTGAATATTTAAACCAGGGCGACTGCCTGGTAATCAATGATACCAAGGTCATGCCCGCAAGATTATTCGGTAACAGGAAGGACACGAAAGCATTAATAGAAATTCTTCTGTTAAAACGAATAGATGACAGGCGGTGGGAAATATTAGTAAAGCCTGGTAAAAAGGCAAAAATAGGGACTGAAATTATTTTTGACGAAAAGCTTCTCAGAGGAAAAATCATTGATATCCTGGAAGAAGGCAACAGGATTATCGAATTTGAATACGAAGGCATATTTGAAGAAATTTTGGATAAATTAGGGGAGATGCCCCTGCCTCCCTACATACACGAGAAGCTTGAGGATAAGGACAGGTACCAGACTATTTATGCTAAGCATACCGGGTCTGCTGCTGCACCAACGGCAGGCCTCCATTTCAATGACAGGCTCCTTAAGGAAATAGAAGACAAGGGTGTTAAAATAGCAAGGCTTACCCTTCATGTGGGTCTTGGAACATTCAGACCCGTAAAAGCCAAGTACATAGACCAGCATGTAATGCATTCCGAGTATTATGAAATAAGCAGAAGGGAAGCTGATAAAATAAACGGGGCAAGAGAAGAGGGCCGCAAGGTTATAGCCGTAGGAACCACAAGCGTCAGGACCCTGGAAACTGTTGCCGATGAAGGGGGAAGAATCAAGGAAGGCAAGGGATGGACAAATATTTTTATTTATCCCGGATACAAGTTCAAGGTGGTAGATAATTTAATAACCAACTTCCACCTTCCGGAATCTACCTTGATCATGCTGGTTAGCGCATTGGCAGGAAAGGAAAATATCATGAAGGCATACAGGGAAGCTGTTGAAAAAGAATACAGGTTTTTCAGCTTCGGTGATGCCATGTACATAAAGTAGGAGAAATATGTTTAAGTTTGAACTGATAAAAGAATCAAAAGAATGTAAGGCAAGATTAGGAAAAATAACCACACCTCACGGTGTCATTCATACGCCGGTATTCATGCCCGTCGGAACAAAGGGAACGGTTAAGGCCATGACCCCGGAAGAACTGAAAGAGCTTGAGGCCGAGATAATATTGGGAAATACCTATCACCTTTATCTGAGGCCGGGTCATGAGTTGGTAAAGGAAGCCGGAGGGCTTCACAAGTTTATGAACTGGGACCGTCCCATACTGACAGACAGCGGTGGTTTTCAGGTGTTCAGCTTAGGTGATTTGAGAAAAATCAGGGAAGAAGGAGTAGAGTTCAGGTCCCACATAGACGGATCCAGGCATTTTATAAGCCCTGAAAAATCTGTTGAAATTCAAAACTATTTGGGGTCCGACATAATGATGGCCTTCGATGAGTGCGCCCCCTATCCCGCAGACTACGAATATGTCAAAAAGTCCATGGAGAGGACCACCCGGTGGGCCAAAAGGTGTAAGGACCACCACAAGAATAGAGAAAGCCAGGCCCTGTTTGGAATAGTCCAGGGAGGAATGTACAAGGACTTAAGGATAGAAAGCGTAAAGCAAATCACGGATCTTGACTTCCCCGGCTATGCCCTTGGAGGCTTGAGCGTGGGAGAGCCTAAAGATTTAATGTGCCAGGTGATGGATTATACGGTAGAGCTTTTGCCAAGGGATAAACCCAGATACCTGATGGGGGTGGGCAGCCCTGACTATTTGTTTGAGGCCGTTGAAAGAGGTATCGACATGGCGGACTGCGTCCTGCCAACAAGGATGGCGAGACACGGGGCATTTTTGACCAGCAAGGGCCAGTTGACAATCAAAAACGCAAAATATAAAAATGATTTCGGCCCCATTGATGAAAACTGTACCTGCTACACCTGCAGGAATTATTCAAGAGCCTATATCAGGCATTTATTCGGGGAAAAAGAAATCTTAGGGGCAAGGCTTGCGTCAATCCATAATTTATTTTTCTTGATTAATTTGATGAAAGGTATTAGAATAAGTATAATGGAAGACAAATTCATGAAATTTAAAAAAGAATTTTATGAGAATTACGGATATTAATAATGATTAGGAGGAAACATGCAGGAGTACAGCGGAATTATAATGTTGGTGGCCTTCTTCGGGATAATGTATTTCACCATGATAAGACCACAGAAAAAGAAAGAGAAAGAAATCAAGGCGATGAGAGACAGCTTGACAGCTGGAGATGAAGTAATAACCATCGGCGGAATTCACGGAAAAGTTGTTAAAGTAAACGATGAAATCGTAACTTTGGAAATGCCTTACGGCAAGCAAAGACTTGAGTTTTCAAAATGGGCTATAGGCAGTGTTACCAAGAAGGCTAAAGAAAAGGCCCCTAAAGAAGAAGTCGAAGAAACTGTTGAAGATAAAAAAGAAGAAGAGTAAAGGAGCAGATTATTGCTCCCTTTTTTTTATCTCATATTAGGGTCATTCGATGTTTTATAATATGTCCCTTGACAAATAAAAAAGGATATAATAAACTCTATGTGTTAAAAATTTATCATAAAGGAGAGGACCTATGAATAGTATTAAAAGATTACTAGCTTTATTATTGTCTATTCTCTTGCTTCTTCCTTTGGTTGCATGTCAAAAGCCTCAACCGCAAGATGAAGGACAAGAGGAAGAGCCTGTAGAAGAAGAACCTGCTGATCTTGTAAGCGGTGTTTTTGAAGGTGAAGGAAAGGGCAAATATGGTACCTTCAAGGTAGCAGTTACTTTGGAAAATTCGGAAATAAAAGATATAAAGGTTTTGGAAAGCAGTGAGTCAGGCTTTACCTCAACCGTAATAGAACAGTTATTCGGCGAAATGATTGCATCAAACTCAACGGATGTGGATGCAGTATCAGGAGCTACTTTGACAAGCATGGCTGTTAAAACCAGTGTCAATGACGCCGTTAAGAAAGCAAATGTTGAGTTAAGTCCTAAGGAAGTGACTGCACAAGAAGAAAAGGTTGAAGATGTTACAACCGACATAGTAATTGTTGGTTCCGGCGGTGCAGGTTTAACGGCTGCCATAGAAGCAACAAATAAGGGTGCAGAAGTAATAGTAGTTGAAAAGATGGCTTTCATGGGCGGTAATACCAACTATGCCACAGGGGGAATGAATGCAGCCGGCACCAAGTATCAGGAAGCCAAGGGTATAGAGGACAGCCCTGAATTATTCTATCAGGATACCATGAAGGGCGGTTACAATAAGAATGACCCTGAATTGTTAAAATACCTAACTGAAAAGTCGGCAGAAACTATATACTGGCTGGAATCCTTAGGGGCTGATTTGCACGAAATAGGCAGATCAGGCGGTCAAAGCGTAGACCGTATCCATAAGGGGCCGGGCGGAATGCCGGTAGGTACTCACTTGATGGATGTATTTACAAAACAGGTTAAAGAACTGGGCATAGATGTGAGATTAAATACCAAGGCTGTAGAGATTTTGACGGATGGCGACAAGGTAACCGGCATCAAGGTAGAAAATAAGGACGGGAATACATACAATATCAATGCAAAGGCAGTTATTTTAGCATCCGGCGGTTTCGGTGCAAATCCGGAATTGGTTGAAAAATATAAACCTTCACTGAAAGGTTTTGGAACGACCAATCAACCCGGTGCTACCGGAGATGCCCTTTTGATGGTTGAAAAACTGGATGTTGCCCTGACTGATATAGCAGAAATCCAAACACACCCGACCGTAGTACCCTTCTACAATGAAATGATAACGGAAGGCATAAGAGGTGACGGAGCAATCTTAGTAAACCGTGATGCAAAAAGGTTCGTAAATGAACTCGAAACAAGAGACGTTGTTTCCGAAGCCGTACTGGCCCAGGAAGGAAAAACCGCATTTTTGGTTCTTGACAAGACCGTTTTCGAAAAAGCTTCTACTTATAAGAGCTATAGGGATCAAGGCTTCCTGAAGGAAGCTGCCACCTTGGATGACCTGGCAAAATTGATGGATGTGGATGCGGAAGCTCTCAAACAAACAATTGAAGATTACAACAAGTATGTAAGAGAAAAATCCGATCCGGACTTTGGCAGGACTTCTCTGGAAGTTGAATTGGTAACAGGCCCCTTCTATTATGTAGAAATAGCACCTGCAATTCACCATACCATGGGCGGTGTTAAGATTAACACCAACTGCGAAGTAATCAATAATTCAGGCCAAGTTGTTAAAGGTCTCTATGCAGCGGGAGAAGTTACAGGCGGAGTTCACGGCGGTAACAGGATCGGAGGAAATGCGGTTGCTGATATAACCGTATTCGGTAGAACAGCAGGAGCCAAAGCTGCTGAAGCCGTAAAAGGAGAATAAGAAACGAAACTGTGAAATAAATGATTAATGAATGGGCGTTTGAGCTTATATTAGCTTAAACGCCCATTTATCATCCTGATTATCAGGATTGTCATTTTGTCACTAAGTATTAGGATTATTATTTTGTCATCCTAAGTATTAGGATTATCATTTTGTCATCATGAGCGATAGCGAAGGATCTCATGAGCCATGGCCTATTGTTTCCTGAATATTTTCTTCCCCAGTACAATTACTTCATGCGACAGTAAAGGAACCATTGATAAAAGTATCAGGTTTGCCCATTCTCTGAGAGTAAGCCGGCTTGTTTCAAACATTTCCGTAAGGAAAGGAATTTCGGTTACCAGTACCTGGAGGAGCAAACCCAAAGAAAATGCCCCAATCATGGCAGGATTATCCACATGGCTCATTTTGAACAAGGATTTGTCATAGTTTCTCATACCTATGGCATGGAAAAGCTGTGAAATTCCAAGGGTCGTAAAAGCGTAAGTTTGTGCATGCCTTATGATATCAGGCAAATCTATACCCGGCACATCAAGGACTCCGTTGAACAAGTCCCTGATATTCCATAGGGTTACCGGAATACCTGCTGAACTTAAGTGGATGACAGGAGACCATAAATAGGCCGCAAGGGTCAAGGCTGCAATCATAATTCCGTTGTAAAGGGTAAAGATTAAACCACCGTGGGCAAACAAGCTTTCATTGGGGTCCCTTGGTTTTTCATTCATGATTTCCCTGCTCTTGGGGTCAACTCCCAAAGCCAGGGCCGGAAGGGAGTCTGTAATCAAATTAACCCAAAGTATGTGTATGGATTGAAGGGGGGCAGTTAGTCCGGCGGCTATGGCTGTAAACATGGATATAACTTCTCCAAAGTTTGAGGATAACAAAAATAATACTGTCTTTTTAATGTTGGTGTAAATACCCCTTCCTTCCGCAACAGCTTTTTCAATGGTTGCAAAATTATCATCCATAAGAACCATGTCTGAAGCTCCCTTGGCAACATCTGTTCCCGTGATGCCCATGGCTACTCCTATATCCGCTGACTTTAAGGAAGGGGCATCGTTAACCCCGTCTCCGGTCATGGATACTATGCTTCCCTTGGATTTAAAAGCTTTTACTATCATTACCTTATGCTCCGGGGAAACTCTTGCAAATACCCTTAAATCCCTTATCCTCTCATTCAACTCTTCCTGGCTAAGCTTGTTTAATTCGCTGCCGGTTATACACTGGCTTTCATCATCAGCTATGCCTAGGTCCCTGGCGATAGCAAGGGCGGTATCCTTGTGGTCCCCGGTGATCATAATGGTTCTGATACCGGCTTTTTTTAATGTTTTTACAGAATTCTTGGCTTCGGGCCGGGGCGGATCAATCATTCCTGCAAGGCCTACAAAGGTAAGATCTTCTTCACTTGCCGAATCATCATCTTCCTTGATTCCAAGGGCCAATACCCGAAGGGCTCCTTTAGCCATTTCCGTAGCAGCCTTGTTTATTTCATCTATATGGGTTTCGGTTAAATCCTGAGTTTGGCCATTTATATATATCTTCTTGCACCTGTTTAAAAGTATATCCATGGCCCCCTTGGTATAACTCATCACCTTGCCGGCCTGGTCCCTGTGTACGGTTGTCATCAGTTTTCTTGCCGAGTCAAAGGCCAGCTCGTTGATTCGAGGATTTGCTTCTTCCAGCTTTTCTTTTAAAACATTCAACTTGTTTCCCATATCCAGGAGGGCTAACTCCGTAGGGTCTCCCATCCTGATGTTATCTGCCGTGGAAGCATCATTGCAAAGGATGAAGCCGTCCAGGAATAACTTGTCGTTTTCGTATGATAAGTCATCAGGACTTTTTATTTGGCCGTCCAGATAAACTTTGGTTACGGTCATCTTATTCTGGGTCAGGGTGCCGGTTTTGTCTGAACATACTATGCTTACGGATCCTAAGGTTTCCACGGCGGGAAGCTTTCGCACGATGGTATTTACTCTAACCATCCTGGTGACTCCAAGTGCCAGTACGATGGTTACGACTGCCGTGAGGCCTTCAGGGACTGCAGCTACTGCTAAGGCGATTGCCGTAATAAGCATTTCGATAATGTTTCTTCCCTGAAGAAGGGCAATTCCAAACATTGCCGCCACTATAGCTACGGCAACTCCTCCTAATACTTTTCCTAAGTCGTTGAGTCTTTTCTGAAGGGGAGTCAGGTCTTCGGTGCTTTCATTTATCATGGCGGCTATTTTTCCGATTTCGGTATCCATTCCCGTATGAACCACAAGGCCTTCACCTCGGCCGTAGGCTACGCTTGTGGAAGAAAAGGCCATATTCAAACGGTCTCCAAGGCCCACTTCCTTGTCACATACCAAGTCTGCATTCTTGTCAACGGGAACGGATTCCCCGGTTAAGGCAGATTCTTCTATTTTTAAATTAACAGACCGTGTCAGTCTTAAATCGGCAGGTATGATTCGGCCTGCTTCAAGTATTACCACATCACCCACAACCAATTCCCTTGCCGGAATTTCCATTACTTTGCCGTTACGCCTAACCATAGCGGTGGGGCTTGAAAGATTTTTTAAAGCTTCGAGGGCAGCTTCAGCCTTTGATTCCTGGACCATGCCTATAAAAGCATTCAAGAGTACAACTAAGAGGATTATTATGGCATCCGTAATCTCATTCAAGGCTATGGATATGGCTGCAGCCCCAAAGAGGATATAAATAAGGGTATCCTTCAGTTGGGCCAAAAACATTTCAAGCTTTGTTTTCATTTTTTTCTCAACCAGCTCATTGGGACCTTTTTCCATGAGCCTCTTTTTCGCTTCTTCCATGCTTAAGCCGGTCTTTTGATTCGTATTTAATTCCTCACATGTTTCCTGTATGCTTTTTTTGTAATACATTTTGCACTCCTTTATTAATTTTGTGGGATTTTAAGGTAAAAAAAAGACTTTCGGCATATCCGATAAACAGACATACCAAAAGTCTCGTTACCTCTTTTACATGAGGATTCCCGGCCAGAATACATAATTCCGTGCTGTTGACCGGAAATTTTAAAACTACTCCCTTTTAGTACGATAACTGTATCAAATGCAGAAATATTTGTCAAGACTTATATTGGTTCTTTTTTATTTCTGAATGAATATTATTTAATAAGTCAATTTGGGGAGGTCTTATGAAACTAAGAAATTTGTTTAAGTATTCCATATTCTTATTTATTCTGTCATTAATAGTTTTTTTTATACTGACTGTCTTTATTTATTATTTTTCAAAAAACCCGGCCTTGGAAATAGCCTACAGCTTCATTGTTCCAATTTGCATTTTTGCGGTTTCAATCCTGTATTCCAGGAGTGTTCATGAAAAGGGATTGTTAAGAGGAATTGAAATCTGGATAGTGTATTTTGTCATGGTTTTGTTGATAAAAGTCTTGTCAGGCTACCCTGCGGAAATAAGGGTACTTTATAACGGGGTAATTTTGTTAATGTCCCTCTTGGGAGGAATTATAGGTGTAAACATGAAAAACAAGTCTATAAAAAGTTAATAAAAAAACACTTTAAAAAAATGTCAAATAATGCTATAATCTATTAAGCTTATGAGGAGGTTATTATGAAATACATAAAAACACTGAACAAAAACAAGTTAACCGATAATATCAGCAGCAAAGGCTGCGGAGAATGCCAGACATCGTGTCAATCTGCATGCAAGACTTCCTGTACGGTGGGAAATCAAAAGTGTGAAAAATAAGGTATGGGGACACAATGTCCCCATTTTACTTTAAGAGGAATTTTGGAGGAAAAATGGTACATGTATTTAATGTAAAGGACCTGTATTTTGCAGTGGACACCCACAGCGGTTTGGTACATGTCCTTGACAAAATAGTTTATGACCTGTTGACAGACGAAATTTTCAAGGAGGAAAACAAATACAGGAACCTATACGATACTTACGGGGAGACTTCGATTAAAGAAGCCTTAACTGAGATTCAATATCTGATAGATAATAATATGCTTTATACCCAAGATATGGATCACGAAAGCAAAATTCAGCCGGTGATAAAGGCAATGTGCCTGAATATGACCCACGACTGCAACTTGAGATGCAGGTATTGCTTTGCCTCCCAAGGGACCTACAAGGGAGAAAAAGCTTATTTAAGTTTTGAAACGGGTAAAAAGGCTTTTAATTATTTAGTCAAAAACTCCGGAAAGAGAAGGAATTTGGAAGTGGATTTCTTCGGCGGTGAGCCTCTTATGAATTTTGAGACAATCAAGAAGTTGGTTGATTATGGAAGGAGCCTGGAAAAGGAGTATAATAAACATTTCAGGTTCACGATAACAACCAACGGCCTCCTGTTGGATGAGGAAAAAACAGATTATATCAATGAAAACATGGACAACGTGGTTTTAAGCCTGGACGGGAGGAAAGAAATAAACGACAAAATGCGAAAAACCGTCAAGGGAACAGGAAGCTATGATTTAATAATCGATAAATACAAAAAATTTATAAGCAAGAGGGGAAAAAAGGATTACTTCATAAGGGGGACCTTTACATCAAACAATCCGGACTTTTCGGAAGACGTCAAGCATTTGAGAGAAGCCGGATTTGATAAAATATCCCTTGAACCCGTCGTGGCAAAACCTGAAGAAGCATATGCCCTTAAGGAAGAGCATGTGGATGTTTTGAAAAAAGAATATGAAAAATTAGCTGAATATTATATAGAATCAAATAAAGACAAGAATAAAAGCTTTCAATTTTTCCATTTTAACATTGAATTGGACGGGGGCCCCTGCATTTACAAAAGATCCGTCGGCTGCGGGGCAGGAACGGAATATGTGGCAGTCACCCCAAGCGGTGACTTTTATCCCTGCCACCAATTCGTAGGAGAAGAAGAATTCATTATAGGCAATGTTGATGAAGGCATTACCAACCACCTGATTGTTGAAAAATTAAAAAATGTATCAGTGTATGACAAACCTGCATGCAGGGCCTGCTGGGCAAAATACTTCTGCAGCGGAGGATGCCATGCCAATGCATATAATTTCAACAAGGATTTCTCTATCCCCTATGGAGTGGGATGTGAACTGGAAAAGAAAAGGGTAGAATTATCCATATACATTAAAGCCATGATGTCTCAGTAAACTTACAGAGATTCCAGATTGGGGACATTCCTCTTACCTTCGGAGACTATACTAAATAAGGGGTGTGTCCCCATATCGTATTTGAGGGGTAATTAAGGTATGTACTAAAAAAATAGTGGCAATAGTAGACCTATATATAGTATAATAGACATAATTAAACAAGTTTAACAAGAGAGGAGTGTAATTATGCAAATCGGTTTTATAATAATTCTTATTATAGCGATTTTTGTAGCAATTTTTGCAATACAAAACGGCACACCCGTCCCCGTTGATTTATTTTTTGCCAGATATGAGATGCCCTTGGCCGTTATCATGATGATTTGCCTCATACTTGGTGCCGTTGTAATATTAGTTTTAGGTACTACAAGACAATTCAAGAAAAGATCCGAGCATAAGGAAATGATGAATAAACTCAAGGCTCTTGAAGGAGAAAAAGCAAGATACGAAAATGATTTAAAAGCCTGGGAAACGGAAAAATCCAATCTTGAAACAAATATGAAAGCTCTTGAAAGCGAAAAACAAAAACTTCAGAGCCAAATAACAGAGCTTGGAGAAAAAATTGCCCTCCTGGAAAAGCAAAATAAGGACCGGGAAGAAGAACTGGCTTTAAAGGAACAAGAAATTCAAAGCCTGCAAAGTCAAAATATCAATGAAATAAAGGTAACGGAAATTACTGATGAAGGTGCTATACAGATAGATAATGAAAACAGTGAAGCTCAAAGTCAATGAATATAAGAGTGAAGAAATTGAAAGAATCAGCACAAGGTTTAATCTTTCAAAAACATCATCAATAATATTATTAAACAGGAATATTAAAACTTTTGATGATATAGAGCAATTCCTTGATCCGGACTTCAAATATTTTGAAAGTACCGAAAACTACAAAGATTTACACAAGGGCTGCTTAAGAGTACTTGAAGCAATAAATGCTAAAGATAGAATTTTAATATATGGAGATTACGATGTTGACGGAATAACTTCCATCAGCCAGTTTGTTGTTTTTTTGAGAAAGGCAGGGGCTGATGCGGATTACTATATTCCTGAAAGGGAAAGCGAAGGATATGGTATTAGCACCGATTTTGTCAACAGTGTCATAAGGGGTGATATTAATTTCGACCTTTTGATTACAGTTGACTGCGGTATAAGCGAAGCTGAAAAGATTGCCCAAATTACAAAGCTTAACAAAGATGTAATCATAGTAGACCATCACGAGTGCAGGGAAGAGCTACCAAAGGCATATGCCATAATCAATCCTAAGCAAAAAGATTGTCCGTCGGAAAATAAGCATTTATGCGCAGCCGGACTGTCTTTTAAATTTTTGTTACACTTGAACAAGTTTTTGAAAATTGAAGACATTGAAGATGTGCTTTTGGAATATGCCTGCTTGGGCACTATAGCCGATATCGTGGATTTAATCAAGGATAACAGGATTATTGCCTATCAGGGTCTAAAAAGGATAAACAATACCAGGGTTTTGGGAATAAAGAAATTGATCCAGGTATCGGGAATAAAGGATTTAACCATAAAATCCTACCATGTAGGCTATATACTGGCTCCCCGGATAAATGCTTCGGGAAGGATGGATACGGCAAGAAAGGCTATAGAGCTGATGCTGACCCGGGATGAAAAGGAAGCGGAAGAGCTTGCCTGGGAACTGGAAAGACTAAACAATGCCAGAAAAGATGCCGAGAACAAGATATTCAAAGAGGCAGTTGAAAAAATAGAATCTAACTTCCTCTATAAAAACAATGTCATGGTAGTGTGCGGGGATAACTGGCACGAGGGAGTAATCGGGATAGTGGCATCAAGACTTACGGAAAAGTATTACAAGCCCTGTGTTGTCATATCCGTCAAGGATGGCATCGGGAAAGGGTCGGCCCGAAGTGTGGAGAACGTCGATATATTTGAATCCTTTAAGGCCGCAGACACATATCTTGAAAAGTACGGGGGCCACAAGTTAGCGGCAGGACTGACTATTTTGGAGAAAAATATAAATTCTTTTGCAAATGAACTGAATAATTACGTGGGCTCAATTGCAGGTGAAGAATATAACCAGATAAGAGCAGACGCGATATTGGACATTCATGATATAGATTTGAAGCTTTACGATGAAATAAACAGGTTTGAACCCTTCGGTTCGGGAAATCAAAAACCCTTGTTGGCCCTTCAAAATATAGCTCTTAAGAATATCAGGGTGGTGGGGCTCGAAGGGAAACACATCAGCTTTATACTCTCAAAGGGAGGTCAAAACATTCCCGTTATAGGATTCAATAAAATAGGGATGCTTGAAAAGGTGCTATCAATCCCTAAAACCTACATTGTTTCCCTAAGCGAAAATGTTTACAACGGCTTAAGAAGCATACAGTTGATTTTGCACGATGTTGAAGAACGTGAAGAATTTGATTACAAGATAGATGCTGAAAAACTAAAATTATTGGAGTTCCAGATCAATAAGGCAAAATCAAAGACAATCAAGACAGATATATTTATTCTTGTGGAAAAACTCAATAAACTATATAATACAAAAATAACGGCGGAAGAAATTATATGTATGTTAAAAAAGGCAGAAGGTATCAAGTATGCTTTAAAAAATAACATACTTTATATAAAAAAATAAACGCATGGAGGCAAAGATGGATTTAAGAGAAAAAATTCGTGTTATCGAGGACTTTCCCATGGAAGGAATAAGTTTTAAAGATATTACAACCTTGCTTAAGGATTCCGAGGCCCTGCATGGCTGCATCAATGAAATGGCAGACAGGTTTAAAGGCCTTCATATCGATATAATTGCGGGACCGGAATCACGAGGCTTCATATTTGCAACCCCCCTTGCATATTTGTTGAAGACGGGCTTCGTACCGGTTAGAAAACCCGGTAAGCTTCCGGCAGAAACGGTCAAGTATGAATATGAGCTGGAGTACGGCACAGATTCCTTGGAAATCCATAAGGATGCCATTCAAAAAGGGCAAAAAGTCTTGATTGTGGATGACCTTTTAGCTACCGGGGGAACCATGTTTGCAACTGCAAAGTTAGTTGAAAAGTTAGGCGGCGAAGTTGTAGGCCTTTGTTTTCTTATTGAATTGAAGGATTTGAAAGGAAGAGAAAAATTGAAGGAGTACAGGGTGGAATCCTTGATAACATACGATAAATAGATATTAATTCAGGGGAAAGAGGATAGGAGAAACGGAATCAGGTGATTTATGCTAGGCAATATTATTAATCAAATCGAATCATACAATCCAAATGCCGATCTGGATATTGTCGTTAAGGCATATAGTTTTGCTGAAATGGCACATTCAAATGCACAGACCAGGTTTTCGGGTGAAAGGTATTTCGTTCACCCTTATAATGTTGCGCTCATTTTGGCTGACTTGCATATGGATGTTCCAACTATATGCGCAGGTCTTTTGCATGATGTTGTTGAAGATACCGGTATAACCGTCGATGATATAAAAAAGGAATTCGGTGTCGAAATTGCCAACATGGTGGACGGGGTTACAAAATTAAGCAAGGTTAAGTACAGGAACAAGGAAGAACGCCAGGCCGAGTCCTTAAGAAAGATGATTGTGGCAATGTCAAAAGACATAAGGGTGGTTATTATAAAATTAGCGGACCGCCTCCATAATATCAGGACCTTGCAGTACATGCCCAAGGAAAAACAATACCAGAAGGCCATGGAAACCATAGAAATATATGCTCCTATCGCAAATCGCCTTGGTATGGCTTCCATTAAGTGGGAGCTGGAAGACTTAAGCTTAAAATACATTGATCCTGAAGGATATGAAGACTTAGTAAAAAAAGTTCAGGAAAAAAGCGAAAAGAGAAAGGGATATATATCCCATATTATAGAAATAATTAAAGAAAAGCTTGATGAGCAGAAGATGGCGGCAGATATAAAGGGCAGACCTAAGAGCTTATACAGCATCTATAAGAAAATGTACTACAAAAACAGGTCCTTTGAGGAAATCTATGATTTGATAGCCATAAGAATCATAGTTGACAGCATCAAGGACTGTTACGGAGCCCTGGGTATAGTTCACACTCTTTGGAAACCGGTGCCCGGAAGATTCAAGGATTATATAGCAATGCCCAAACCCAATATGTACCAATCCCTGCATACCACCGTTATAGGACCTGACGGGGAGCCCTTCGAAATACAGATAAGAACATTGGAAATGCACCAAACAGCCGAATATGGTATCGCGGCCCACTGGAAATACAAGGAAGGCATAGATGAAACCACGAATTATGAGGAAAAATTAAACTGGTTGAGGCAGATGCTGGAATGGCAGCAGGAGACAAAAGACCCTCAGGAATTTATGGAAGCCTTGAAAATTGACTTGTATACGGATGAAGTGTTCGTATTTACCCCCAAGGGTGAAGTAGTAAACCTGCCTACCGGGTCCACCCCCATCGATTTTGCCTACCGGGTCCATACCGCCGTAGGTAACAGGTGCGTGGGGGCAAAGATAAACGGGCGCATAGTACCCCTGGATACAAAGCTGAAAACAGGGGACCAGGTTGAAATACTGACATCCCAGTCAAGTGCCGGCCCAAGCAGGGACTGGCTGAAAATTGCCGCATCAAGCCAGGCTAAATCCAAAATCAGGAAGTTTTTCAAAGAAAGAGATAAAGAATTTAATGTTGAAAAGGGCAAGGAATTAATTGAAAGAGAAATCAAGAAGCAGGGCTACCAGGTAAGCGACCTGCTGAAGGATGAATATATTAAAATAGTAGCCGATAAATACAACAAGTTTACCGTAAGCAACCTCTATGCTGCAGTAGGCAGCGGGGGTATAACAGAAAACCAGATCGTAAACAGGCTTAAACTGATTTATCTTGAGAAGAACAAGGATAAGCTGGAGCTTGAGAAAATCGAAAGCCTTGAAAAGAGCCTGGAAACTAAAGTTCCAAGAAGAATAGAGAAGCATGCATCCGGTGTTATCATAAAGGGTATAGACAACATAAAAGTTCGTTTTTCAAAGTGCTGCAATCCCATACCGGGAGATGCCATAGTGGGTTATATCACCCGGGGCAGGGGAGTATCCATTCACAGGGCTGACTGTACCAACATTCATGACTTAAGTGATGCAGAGGGTCAGAGATTTATCGAGGTTCAGTGGGATACCCAGGAAAAAGCTACATTTTTAAGTGAACTTCAGATAAAAGCCCTGGACAGACCCAGGCTCCTGCAGGACATTACTTCCCTGTATGTAGATGCCAAGCTCAATGCCGTATCCCTTAATCTAAGAATAAATAAGGATAAAATAGCAATCGCCGATATAGGATTTGAAATAAACGACATAAAACAAATAGAAGACTTGATTAAAAAGATAAAAAGGCTGGACGGGGTCCTGGAAGTTTACAGAACCAAAAAGTGACCCCGGAGGGGTCATCCTGAGCGAAGCGAAGGATCCTCTGGGATTCTTCGGGCAAAGCCCTCAGAATGACACCCTTGTCATCCTGAGCGAAGCGAAGGATCCTACAACTCTTTTTTATAAAAACTAACAATAACATTCTTGTGAGGATGATAATGAGAGCGGTAGTACAGCGAGTAATAAGGGCAAGCGTAAAAGTTGACGGGAAAATAATCGGGGAAATAGGCCAGGGAATTTTACTCTTGCTGGGGGTGGAAGAGAATGATGACGACAAGGATTTGGAATACATGTGCGACAAGGTTCCAAACCTTAGAATATTTGAAGATGAAAACGGGAAAATGAACAAGAGCCTCCTGGATATTGGAGGAAGTTTATTGGTTATTTCCCAGTTCACCTTGCTTGGAGATGCCCGAAAGGGCAGGAGACCAAGCTTTACCCAAGCGGCAAGACCGGAAAAGGCAATACCCATGTATGAAAGATTTATTGCCTCCATGAGGGAGAAAAATATTATAACAGAGACAGGGGAATTCGGAGCAGAAATGAAGGTGGACCTGGTAAACGACGGTCCCGTAACAATACTGCTTGACAGCAAAAGGGTATTTTAGGAGGAAGCAATGATATTTGAAGCAATGGAAGTAGGGATCTACGGAGCCAACTGTTATATAGTGGCAAGTGAAGAGACTAAAGAAGGAGCCATAATAGATCCCGGGGCTGATTTTAATAAAATAGACAATAAAATTAAGGAATTAGGTATAGTTCCCAAAATGATTATCTTGACCCATTGTCACGGAGACCATATCGGAGCCGTGGAAGACCTTGTAAACAAATACGGGTTAAAAGTCTGTATTCACGATAATGATGCAAATGCTCTTAGTGACAGCAGGCTGAATTTTACAAAGTCAATGTTCAGAAAGGATATTTCAATAACAGCAGATGTTTTGCTAAAGGATGGAGATATAGTAAATTTAGGCGATTTAAAGCTTGAAATAATCCATACTCCCGGTCATACCCAGGGGGGTATCTGCATCAAGGTTGGCAACATTATGATGACGGGGGATACACTGTTCAGGGGCTCCATAGGGAGAACCGATTTTCCGGGAGGGTCTTATGAAGAAATCATAAGATCAATCAAGGAAAAAATATTTAAATATGATGAGGATACCGTCATTTATCCGGGCCATATGTCCCCATCGACAATAAAGAACGAAAAACTTCACAATCCATTCGTAAAAGAGGCATAAAGATACAGGCAGGTACTATGTTTAAGTTTTATTTATCGGGCCATGACTTTGAATACGAAGTTCAAAATGCCCTCAGGGTCTTTGATTTAAACGCGGATATTGAAATAAGCTACGGCTCCTTTGAAGGAAGGGGCCTGTCTCTTGTGTCATGCCTTGAAGAAGGAGAAATCATAAGGGCAAGGGCACAGCTTTACAAGGACCGTGAACTCTTGTCCGAAGCATGTTTCAAAGCTGATGATATTATTTTGGAGAAATACGGTGATAAAAAACTAAAAAAAACCTTGGTTATAAAAACAATCCACCATGTTTTGAAATCATACTACAAGGTTGAACCCGATTACGGAATCCTGACCGGAGTCAGGGTGGTCAAAATATTAATCATAGCAAAGAGAGAAAACAAGTCCGGGGAAGAAATAAACCGGATTCTTAGAGACACATATGAAGTAAAAGAAGAAAAAATAAAGCTTCTATGGGACATCCTTAGCATAGAGGAAAAATATATTGACGAGAAAATAAACAAATCCAATTACAATTTATACATAGACATTCCCTTCTGTCCTTCAAAGTGCATCTATTGCTCCTTTACCTCATATGTAAATTGTCCCCAAAAGAAAATCAATTCATATTTGGATACCCTATCCTTTGAAATTGAAAAAACCATCGAACTTGCCAAAAAGAAAAAACTTAATTTAAATACGATTTATGTTGGAGGGGGAACCCCTTCCGTTTTGAATGAAGACCAAATTAACAAGCTCTTTGAGCCTATCATAAAGCATTATGATTTATCTCAAGTAAGGGAAATTACCTTTGAAGCCGGAAGGCCTGACACCTTGAACAAGGAAAAACTTCTTTGCCTGAAAAGGAATAAGGTTGACAGGATATCCATTAACCCCCAGACTATGAATGACGATACCTTGAGAGCAATCGGGAGAAAACACCTAAGCTCTGAAATCGTGGAGGCATATTATATGGCCAGGGAAGCGGGCTTTACGACAATAAACATGGATATTATTTTAGGTCTGCCGGGCGAAGATGAATCGGATGTAAGAAGGACAATGGAGATTATTGGAGGATTAAATCCCGAAAATATTACGGTCCATACCCTGGCTTACAAAAAACTTTCCGAGCTCACCAGGGAAAGTTCCGAGTTTTATAAAGATTATGACCTGATTAAGAAGATGCATGCAGCAATAGATGAGCTTTGTCAAGGAAAGGGCTATAAACCCTACTACATGTACAGGCAAAAAAACATTAAGGGCAACTCCGAAAACATCGGGTATACAAAGGATGGCAGGGAATGCATCTACAACATGGTCATGACTGAAGAATTGGAAACCATACTGGGATGCGGCCTGGGCGCTTCAAGCAAAATTATAACAGGCGAAAACAAGCATGAGACTATACGGAATTTTAAAAGCCTTGAAGAATATGAAATGCGAATTGATGAAATAATCAATAAAAAACAATCTTTGCTGGGAGGATAAATGAAAAAGGTAAAAGTGTTTTACATGGAAAACTGTCCCCACTGCAGGAGGGCTTTCAGGATCCTGGATGATTTGATGGCCGGAAATCCTGAATATTCAAAAATAGAAATAGAATACATAGATGAAAACAAGGACGTGAAGGCAGCCAATGCCCACGATTATTACTATGTACCCACCTTTTATGTGGACGGGGTTAAGCTCCATGAAGGTGTTCCCAGTGTAGACAGAATTGAAAGAGTATTGAAGGAAGCAATTAAGCATGACTGACAAGGCAAAATAATCGGGAAAGGATCATTTTATGAAAAACAAAAGGTTAGTTGGTTTAATTACAGGTATTATGGTTGCAGTAACAATTTATCTGCTTCCACTTAGCGGCTTATCGGACAAGGGTAAAATATGCCTTGCGTTGACGGTGATGACGGTTCTCTTCTGGGCATTTCAAACGGTTCAGTCAGGTTATTCATCAGGTCTTTATTTGGCCTTGTTGGTAATATTTAAGGTAGCCGAACCAACCGTGGTTTTTTCATCCTGGCTGGGATCTACCATGTACCTTGTTATAGGGGCGTATTTAATGGCTTCTGCCGTGAAAAGCTCCGGCCTGGGAGAAAGAATAGCTTATAATTTCATAATAAGATTTGTTAATACATATAAGAGCATAATCATTTCTATTTTTGCCTTGACCTTTATATTGAGCTTATTGATACCCCATCCCTGGCCCAGGGCCTTTATAATTATGTCAGTCATGTCGGTGGTAATCGGGAGCGCAAACATACCGAAAGTGGATGCGGCCAAGATCGGCTTTTCCGTTTTTGCGGCTGCTGTTCCCGTTTCAATGATATTTTTGACGGGAGACAGTTTAATTAATTCCATGGCAGTATCAGCTTCAGGCAGGGAGATAAGCTGGATGCAGTGGCTCATATACATGGGACCTCCGGCTCTGGTGGTAAGCATCATAACTTGTTTTTTAATATTAATTTTATTCAAACCGTCAAAGGAAATAAAAATAAACAAAGAAGAAATTAAAGAAAAGCTGCGTTTGCTGGGGCCTCTTACAAATAAAGAAAAAAGAACCTTAATATGGCTTGGGGCGGCAATAACCTTATGGTTGACCGATTCCGTCCATGGGATTGATATCGGCTGGATTACATTATTTATTGCAATGCTCATGAGTTTTCCCGTCCTGGGAGAAGTACTGGAGCCAAAGCAGTGGGCAGATATTCCCTTGAATGTTTTAATGTTTGTGACTGCAGCCACGGCTATTGGCAAGGTTGGAGGCGTAACCGGCATGAATGACTGGGTTGCACAAACCATTCTTCCTTCATCGGTTCCATCAAACCCCTTCGCTTTAGCAATTATAATTGCGGTCATATCGATGGGAATACATATGGTATTGGGAAGCGTAATAGCAGTCATGGGAATAGCGGTACCTGCCTTGCTGATATTTACGGAATCCATGAATATAAATCCTGTGGTTACAACCTTGTTTGTGTATTCTTCCATTGGAGTCCACTATATTTTACCCTTCCACCATCTGGACGTTCTTGTGGGCATGGGGGAAGAAAACGGCATGTACAGCCAGAAGGAAGTAACGCGTTTAGGTATCCCTTTAACTGTGGTAGTTTTTATTATAGTTTTATTTGAAGCTGTATATTGGAAAGCTTTAGGACTCTTTTAAAAGGACAGCCCCTTCCCGGGATCCGTTACCCGTCATTACTGACATGCAGGGTCCCGGGATTTTTATTTTTTAATGATTGGGTTCCAGGGTGGGGTTCTTCCTTTTGTTAATTTTTTATAATAATTTATTAAAATAATATTATTTATTTTGTCTATTGCTAAGAATTTAATTATTTGGTATACTGTAATAGACCGATAGAGATTTGACAAAAAGTGAAATTAATATCAATGTAATAAGAGTCGAATTTTCGCATAAAATCAACGAAAACGGGTTTTGCAAAAATTAGGTAAAAATTAGGTATTGTTAAATAGGCCACCTTGTGCTATACTTTTGGTATATAGAGACCAGACAGTATTTAATCCGAATACAGAGAAGCAAAAGTGCAAAATTACATAGCTAGAACGGAAATAAAATTTGTTTCGAGGGAAAAATGAATTTTATTATAAATAAAGAAAGTAATCTACAAATCAGCGAACAGATTATAGCACAAATAAAATACCAGATTATAAACGGTGAATTAGAACAGGATTCCAGGTTGCCAAGTGTCAGGGAATTGGCTTCCATGCTGAATGTAAACAGGCATACTGTTTTAAAGGCATATAAGGAACTGGAAAACGAAGGACTGATTGTTACCAAGCAGTCGTTGGGCACTTATGTCAACAAAGATATAGAAGTACCCCAGAAAAATGATATGGAAAAATTGATGAATACTATTAAAGAAGCCATGGAAGCAGCTAACTTGCTTGGGTTTACAAGCAGGGAGTTCTTAGCCATGGCTGAAATAGTTTACCTGAAAGAAAAAGAAAACATGAGGGTTAAAGGCTTATTCGTTGAATGCAATGATATTGCCTTAAAACACTATATATGCGATATAACCGAAAAATTAGACATAGATGTGGACGGTTGCCTCCTGGATGATTTGGATGAAAACGAAATTGGCGACTATGATTTGATAATGACTACCTTTGCCCATTATCCGCAGCTGAAAAAAGCTTTAAAAAAGCACAGCAACCTGTATGCATTGAATTTCAGCCCCTTTTTGAAGGTGCTGAATGAAATTATGGAGCTTCCCAAAGACACAAATGTTGGAATAGTATGTTTGACTGACATGGGAACAGCAGCTTTAGAACAGATGTTAACCGATTTGGGGGTGGTTCAGGGCTCTATCCTGCAGACGGATACGGAAGATTTGGACAAGGTTAAAGAGCTGGCCGAGAAGGTGGATGTCTTAATTGTTTCAAAATATGCCCTGGAAGCAAACCCTGAATTCTTTAATTTATTGCCAAAAAAAATAATCGAATACAAAAATGTTTTGCAAGGTTCATCCGTCAGGATGCTGCAAGAGATCATAAGCCAGGTAAAACAGTCAAAAAAGAATGCAAGCTGCAATTTTGACCAGGAATATACCGCTTAAGATTAAGTAGGACAGACAAAACATAAACAAAAAATTAACATACATATCAGCGGGAATAAAACAGAGTATTTAAGCAGCAAGAACTGGTATGACCGTTATACCACTTAAGAATCAAAGCCTTATTAGAGGAATTACAAAGCGCTGTTTTTACAGGAAAATGTTTATTAAGAAATTTGCAGAATAACAAACTGGTATGACCGTTGAACCACATCAAAAATATATCATTTAAAGAAGAAGTCATCGTGTAAACAGGAATACGTTGTATAAATCAAATGAAGCCATGAGGAACTGGTATGACCGTTATACCACATCAGAATCAGAACATTAAAAGCAGATTATTGTGCAAACAGGAATACGTTGTATAAATCGACTGAAGCAATAAGGAACTGGTATGACCGTTATACCATCAGAGTGTTAGTGCACCGAAGAACTGCGTTAACAGGAAGATGTTAAATAAATAGGATTATATTAGTAAAATTAAATTTTACTATATAATAAAACGACAAAAAAAGTAAAGGAGAAATGGAAATGAAGTACAAGACAGACAAATGGTTTACGAGTCCATGGAACTTTGATGAAAATGTTACAAAGGACTTTAACTTTGCAAAGAAAATCAAGCTTCATGACGTATCGTTAAGAGACGGGGAACAACAAGCAGGACTAATCTTTAATAAGGATCAAAAGGTTGCCTTGGCAGAGAAGATGGCAGAAGTAGGGATCCACAGAATAGAAGCAGGAATGCCGGCAGTATCCGCTCAGGACGAAGCAGCGATCAGAGAAATAGTAAAAAGAAATTTAGGACCAGAAATATTTGCTTTTGCAAGATGCGTGAAGGATGACGTAAAAAGGGCAGCAGATTGCGGAGTAAAGGGAATAATAGTAGAAATTCCTTCAAGCGACCACATGATAGAAAAAGCATACCAATGGTCATTGGAAAAAGCTACCCAATTATCGATAGAAGCTACCTCATTAGCAAAGGAATTAGGACTGTACACGGTATTCTTCCCGATCGACATGTCAAGGGCAGACATGAACTGGGTGTTGACTTTAATTGAAAAAGTAGCAACAGAAGGCCACATGGACGCACTGGCAATAGTAGACACCTTTGGCGGATTGGCACCATCAGCAGTACCAAACTTAGTAAGAACGGTAAAAGCAAGAATAAACAAACCTGTAGAAGTACACTTCCATGACGACTTTGGAATGGGAGCAGCAAACACTGTAATGGCATTGGCAGCAGGAGCAGATGTAGCTCATACCACGGTAATGGGAATAGGCGAAAGAGCAGGAAACGCATCATACGAAGAAGTAGCATTGACATTACTGACCATGTACGGAGTAGATTTAGGATTAAACTACAACAAGATATATGATTTGGCAAAATTATTAAGAGACATAAGCGGCCTGCCCACAAGACCGAACCAGGGAATATTCGGAGACAACATATTTGACATAGAATCAGGAATAGTAGCCGGATGGTATGAAAATGTAAAAGACACATATCCGTTGGAATTATCACCATACTTGCCGGAATTGACAGGACATAAGAGAGCACCGAGCTTAGTACTTGGAAAACACAGCGGATTGCCCGGAATAAGCGACTGGCTGAAGAAACTTGGAATGACAGCTACGGAAGATCAGAAGAGAGACATCCTTGCAGCAGTTAAAGCAAAGGCGTATGAAGTATCAAGACTGCTTAACGAAGAAGAATTTAAAGAAATTGCCGAAAGTATTATAAAGTAAAAACAATTGGTATGATCCTTATACCGTAAGTACAGTAAACATTGTAATTGGACAGGAATTTTCCAAATAAGGTTTCTATGAACTCCTTGATTTGGAAGCAATAAATTATATAAAAACAGGAGGCTTAAAATGGCTTTTAAAGTAGCGATGGCAGATACCATATATCCGGATTTTGAAGTCGAGAAAAAAGTTTTAGCGGAAATTAACGCTGAACTTGTTCTTTCACCAAGCAAAAATCCGGAGGATATAATTGAAACAGCAAAGGATGCAGATGCTTTGGTAGTAACTTATGCTAAGATACCAAGAGAAATAATCGAAAAGTTAGAAAAGTGCAAAATAATAGTAAGAACAGGCATAGGATTTGACAATATTGATTTAAAAGCAGCATCCGAAAAAGGTATCTATGTTGCAAATGTTCCCGACTACTGCTGGGATGAAGTATCAGATCATGCCATGACCCTGATACTGGCATTGCAAAGAAAGATTATGATATTAGATAAGGTGGTTAAATCAGGAAACTGGGGCCTTAGCGCAGCTGAACCCATACTGGGATTAAGAGGTCAAACCTTAGGTCTTATCGGTTTCGGCAATATTCCAAAGGCACTGGCTAAAAAGGCTCAGGTTTTCGGATTTAATGTAATTGCATCCGACCCCTTTGTTACACAAGAAGTTGCAGATGCTTACAATGTAAAAATGGTAGATCAGGAAGAACTGATTAGAACAGCTGACGTAATATCCCTGCATGCACCCTTGATTGATGAAACATATCATCTTGCCAACGATGAATTCTTCAATAAAATGAAAAAGAGTGCCTTCCTGGTGAATACGGCAAGAGGACCCTTAGTGGACGAAGAAGCCTTGTATAGGGCCTTAAAGGAAAACAAAATTGCAGGAGCTGCATTGGACGTAATGAATTCAGAGCCGCCTGCAAAAGATAATCCCCTTCTGACCCTTGATGATGCCAATCTTATATTAACTCCTCATGCAGCATTTTACAGCGAAGCATCATCCATTAATTTAAGGAAACTGTCTTATGAAGAGGTTGTTAGGGTATTAAAGGGTAATGCACCGAAGAACTGCGTTAACAGGAAGATGTTAAATAAATAGGATTATATTAGTAAAATTAAATTTTACTATATAATAAAACGACAAAAAAAGTAAAGGAGAAATGGAAATGAAGTACAAGACAGACAAATGGTTTACGAGTCCATGGAACTTTGATGAAAATGTTACAAAGGACTTTAACTTTGCAAAGAAAATCAAGCTTCATGACGTATCGTTAAGAGACGGGGAACAACAAGCAGGACTAATCTTTAATAAGGATCAAAAGGTTGCCTTGGCAGAGAAGATGGCAGAAGTAGGGATCCACAGAATAGAAGCAGGAATGCCGGCAGTATCCGCTCAGGACGAAGCAGCGATCAGAGAAATAGTAAAAAGAAATTTAGGACCAGAAATATTTGCTTTTGCAAGATGCGTGAAGGATGACGTAAAAAGGGCAGCAGATTGCGGAGTAAAGGGAATAATAGTAGAAATTCCTTCAAGCGACCACATGATAGAAAAAGCATACCAATGGTCATTGGAAAAAGCTACCCAATTATCGATAGAAGCTACCTCATTAGCAAAGGAATTAGGACTGTACACGGTATTCTTCCCGATCGACATGTCAAGGGCAGACATGAACTGGGTGTTGACTTTAATTGAAAAAGTAGCAACAGAAGGCCACATGGACGCACTGGCAATAGTAGACACCTTTGGCGGATTGGCACCATCAGCAGTACCAAACTTAGTAAGAACGGTAAAAGCAAGAATAAACAAACCTGTAGAAGTACACTTCCATGACGACTTTGGAATGGGAGCAGCAAACACTGTAATGGCATTGGCAGCAGGAGCAGATGTAGCTCATACCACGGTAATGGGAATAGGCGAAAGAGCAGGAAACGCATCATACGAAGAAGTAGCATTGACATTACTGACCATGTACGGAGTAGATTTAGGATTAAACTACAACAAGATATATGATTTGGCAAAATTATTAAGAGACATAAGCGGCCTGCCCACAAGACCGAACCAGGGAATATTCGGAGACAACATATTTGACATAGAATCAGGAATAGTAGCCGGATGGTATGAAAATGTAAAAGACACATATCCGTTGGAATTATCACCATACTTGCCGGAATTGACAGGACATAAGAGAGCACCGAGCTTAGTACTTGGAAAACACAGCGGATTGCCCGGAATAAGCGACTGGCTGAAGAAACTTGGAATGACAGCTACGGAAGATCAGAAGAGAGACATCCTTGCAGCAGTTAAAGCAAAGGCGTATGAAGTATCAAGACTGCTTAACGAAGAAGAATTTAAAGAAATTGCCGAAAGTATCATTAAATAAGTATTATTCCAATTAAGGGTCTGCTAATCCTTATTTGGTAATAATAAATGACTTGGTTATCCATCAATAATATAATACTGGTAATGTTTTAAATTGCGGTATGGCAGTTATACCGCAGAAAGAGTGCAATTGACGTATTTAAAATATAACTTCCTGCCGCAATTTATACATTGCCATATATACACCATGAATAGAAAGGTGGGAGAGTATTAGGATGAGATAACTTAGTTGATAGAATTACTTAGCATCAGAAATTATTAAAAAAATTTAAATGGAGGGTAATATGAAAAAAAACGTTTCTTTAATGCTAGTAGTTTTACTTTTATTCGTTGCTTTGGTTGGTTGTTCTAAGGAGACTCCGGCTCCAGGTTCCAGCGGACAAGCAGGTTCCGAAGAGAAAGTTATTACAATTGCACACATGGTTCCTTTAACAGGATCTGCATCATCTTACGGTGTAATAATTCGAAACTCTGCTCAATTAGCTGCTGATGAAATCAATGCAGCCGGTGGAGTTACATTACCTGATGGAACAAAGGCAAAGATTAACTATGTAGCTGTAGACGAAACATCAAACTCAGCACAGGCTATCGAAGCATGCCAAAAAGCGATTTCCTTAAATCCTATAGCTATGCTGGGACCTAACAGAAGCGGTGGCGTTTTGGCTGCTGAACCTTTGTGGAAAGAAGCTAAGATTCCTACTATTACCGATGGTACAAGCGCACAGACAACAAGGTTAGGAAATCCTTACACCTTCAGAATGCAGATTTCTTCCGAATACTGGATACCACTACTGGTAAAAACAGCTATTGAGGATTTCGGTGTTAAGAGACCTGCTGTAATATACGGTTTAAATGACTATTCAAAAGCAAACTGGGATGCTACCTTAAAACCAATGCAGGAATACGGTATCGAGCCTGTAACAGTTCAAACATTCAACGATGGTGACCAGGACTTCTCGGCTCAGCTGATAGAAATCAAGAATTCGAACCCGGATGCTATATTCATCTATGCATATACTCCTGAAGTAGGTAAGATTACACGTCAAAGAACTGAATTAGGAATGGGAGATATCCCTGTATTCAGCGAAAGAGCAGCTACTGACCCGGCAGCCGTTGATTTGGCAGGTCCTGAAAACTTTGACGGAATGGTTGCATCAACGACATTGTCACCTGGCGACCCGCAATTTGCTGATTTCGTAGAAAAATATGAGACTACTTTCAAACAGACAATATCAGGTTCACATACTAACCATTATGACAGTGTTTACATTATAGCTGATATAGTAAGCAGAGTTGGTCTGGACAGGGAAGCAGTACATCAGGAACTTTTGAAATTGGATTACCAGGGAGCTCTTGGACATTATAAATGTGATGAAGAAGGTAACTTAGTACACCATATGTATACACAACAATTCAAGGATGGCAAATGGCACGTGCTGAGATACGAAGAGTACTTTGATTAATATGCAAATCAGGGAGAAGATTCTAAATCTTCTCCCGGTTTAAGAAAGGAGAGCAAAAATGTCTTTAGGCACATTTGTACAGCTAATAATTCAAGGAATCAACATGGGTCTCATATATGCATTGGCAGCTCTTGCCGTGTCCTTAATATGGAATGCATCGGGCTTGTTCAATTTTTCCCAGGGAGACTTATTAACGCTTGGTGGGTATTTCATGCTTACATTTACCGTAGTAGCGTTAAAATTACCTTACTGGGTAGGTTTTGCCCTCGCTATTGTGGTGATGGGAACAATGGGATTTTTCCTGAGCAGAAGCTATTTTTATCCCATGATAAATCAAAAACTCAACCCTCAATTGATTTTGATCGGTACGGTTGCGCTTTCAGTGGTTATAAGGAACGCTATCTTAAATATATGGGGGCCTTCGGCTCAAAGATTCGACAATCCCTTTGGCAGCAAACCGATTTTAATAGGTGATGCTATAATAATGCCTTATCAGATAGTAAACATTGTAATAGTAATTATCCTGGTCGTATTGCTGCAATTGTTTTTGCGTAAAACGGTCATGGGTATTGCAATGAGAGCAGTTGCACAAAAACCCGTAGTTTCTTCCTTGATGGGTATTAAGGTTGAGCAATTGGTTTCTTATACCTTTTTATTAAGTACATGCCTGGCCAGTATTGCAGGAGTATTGACCGGACCAATCTTGCCATTGATTCCCGAGATGGGAAGCTTATTGTCCATTAAAGCTTTCGCAGCAGTATTAATAGGAGGCTTGGGCAGTTTCAGCGGTGCCTTGGTAGGCGGATTGATTGTAGGTATTTCGGAAGTTCTGTTTTCAACATTCATCACTTCAACATACAAAGACGTATTTATTTTCTTGATGATGATGATTATTCTCCAAATCAGACCTGGCGGAATATTCAGAATAGAAATTTCCGAAAAAGTATAAAGGGGTGACGACATGAACAAGGCTTTGAAAATTTTAAAAGATAACTTTATTTATTTGGCATTTATTGTGGTTGGTCTTCTGCCTGTATTTGGTTTACCGAACTACCAATTCTATATAGTGGAAAGAGGTATGCAAAATGCCTTAGTTGTATTAAGCTTGGTTATTTTGCTTGGATTTACGGGGCAACTTTCATTGGGACATGCGGGTTTGGTTGCGGTAGGCGCATACTTCTATGCAATTACGGTTAAAAACTATGGTTTTTCGCCATGGATTTCATTGATTCTAGCCCCCGTAGTAACAGGTCTGGTAGGTATGTTGCTTGCAATTCCGTCATTTAAGCTGAGAGGACCTTTTTTGGTGGTAAATACCATTGCATTTGGAGAAATTGTAAGGATCCTGATACTTAATGCCGTGGATTTTACGGGAGGACCTTTCGGACTAAAAGGCATAAAACCCTTGTTTTCAGGTGTTTACCTGTATTATTTCATGCTGGTTGTCGTGTTGATATTCGCCATAGTAACATTGCGTATAAATAAATCCCACATAGGGTTAGCCTTTAAGGCAATCAGGGATGACGAAGTTGCGGCAGAAATAATAGGGGTTGATGTTAAAAAATATAAATTGTTGTCTTTTGTTATTTCTTCTATTTTTGCCGGTGTATCGGGTGTTTTCTTTGCCAATTTAACAGGTTATTTAAATCCGGACTCCTTTACTTTCGAAATTAGCTCCACTTACTTATTGATGGTTGTAATGGGAGGTATGACCAGCACCACCGGTGGCTTCCTGAGCGCCCTATTGGTAACGGCATTGCCGGAAGTATTGAGGTTCTTGGCTGATTACAGGATGGTTATTTACGGGTTGATTCTCTTAATTTATATCAGATTTTACAAGGTATTGGACATTAAAAAGATATTTTCAAAACTTAATTTTAAAAAAGGCAGCGAGGTGGTGGAATAATGAGTTCGCTTCTGAAAGTAGATAAAGCAGTGAAGAGGTTTGGAGGTATAACGGCAGTAGACGGAGTAGAACTTGAAGTGAAAGAAGGTCAGGTTGTAGGTTTGATCGGGCCTAACGGATCCGGAAAGACAACAGTATTGAACGTTATTACCGGTGTATATAAACCTGAAGAAGGAAAGATAATTTTTAACGGGGAAGAAATCCAGGGAATGGCTCCCCATACCATTGTTGAAAAAGGTATCGGGCGTACATTTCAAAATATAAGACTTATCAATTCCCAGACTGTTTTTGACAATGTTTGGTTAGGTCACCACGTTAACAGCAAGTTGAATATTTTTGACATTATATTAAAAACCAGAAGAGAAAAAGAAGAACTGAAACAAGTCAGGGAAGAAATCGAAGAAGTATTGGATTTTATAGGACTTCTATCCATCAAGGATGAATATATAGGCAATATTCCTTACGGACAGAAAAAAATCCTTGAGATAGGCAGGGCCTTAATGGCTAAACCAAAGCTCCTTCTTTTGGATGAGCCGGCAGCCGGACTAAACAATACCGAATCAAAAGAATTGGTACAGATTGTAAAGAAAATTAACCAAAAGGGCATTTCTATCCTGTTAATCGAGCATGAAATGGAATTTGTCCAGGGGTTGGCCGAAAGAGTTTATGTGTTGGATCATGGCAAGAAGATTGCAGAAGGCACATTTGCAGAATGTACCAACAATCCTTTAGTAATCGAAGCATATTTAGGTACAGGAAGGGGAGATAAAAATGCTGAAAATTAAAGACCTTGTAGTATCCTACGGTGGAGTTCATCCTGTTTTGCACAAAATTAACATTGATGTGCCTAAGGGTAAAATTGTAGCTTTGTTGGGTGCAAATGGTGCCGGAAAATCCACGACTCTGAAAGCTATATCCGGGCTGGTAAAACCTGATTTCGGTACTATTGAACTTGAAGGTAAGCCTCTTAACGGATTAACTCCGGAAAAAATCATGAAATTAGGTGTATCACACGTACCTGAAGGAAGAGAGGTATTTCCCGGCTTAACGGTGGAAGAAAATTTAAAAATAGGTGCATATGTTAATTTTAAGAAGGATGTAGTTAAAAGAAATATAGAGCAAATATATACCCTTTTCCCCAGACTTGCAGAACGAAGGAACCAAATGGCAGGTACCATGAGCGGCGGAGAACAGCAGATGCTGGTTATAGGAAGAGGACTTATGTCCAATCCGAAAATCCTGATGCTTGATGAACCTTCATTGGGATTAGCCCCCATCATTGTGGATGGTATTTTTGATAAGATTGAGGAAATCAATAAAAACGGAACAACAATACTCTTGATTGAACAAAATGCAAACATAGCCCTGAGCGTTTGTCATTATGCTTATGTTTTGTGCGTAGGAGATATAGTATTATCAGGTCCAAGTGAAGAAATAACTAAAGATAAAAACTTAATGAACAGCTATTTGGGAGGAGCTAAGGGTGTCTGCTAAATATATTCATTTGATTAATGACAAAGATAATGTTGCCGTTGTAATCAAAGACTTGCCCGAAGGCGCAAAGTTTGATATTTTCAATGAATCCTATATAGCCAAATCATTTATACCTTTTGGTCACAAGGTTGCCATAGCCAATATTAAAAAAGGTGAAGACGTGATAAAATACGGGGAAGTAATAGGGGTGGCAACCGAAGATATCAACATTGGGGACCATGTACATGTTCATAATGTAAAAGGTATGAGAGCATAGATGAAAAAAGAGGTGAAAAGCGTGAAGTTATACGGATACAAGCGGCCTGACGGGTTATTTGGAATTAGGAATTATCTTTTGATTATACCGACAGTTATCTGCGCCAATGAAGTAGCCAGGAGAATTGCCAATAATATACCCGGTGCAAAAGTTATTCCTCATCAACATGGTTGTGCCCAATTGGAGCCTGATGCAGCCCAAACCTTCAGGACCTTGGCAGGTTTTGGATTAAATCCCAATGTTGGAGGAGCAGTAGTCGTAGGTTTGGGATGCGAAACGGTTCAGGCGGTAGAATTGGCAGAAAAAATCAAATCTTCCGGAAAACCGGTACACTATCTTGTAATTCAAGAGTCTGGCGGTTTTGTTTCATCGGTTGAAAAGGGCACAGAACTAGGGAAAGAAATCTACAAGCAAATAAAGGATCTTCAAAGGGAAGAAATGAAGTTCGAAGACCTGATGATCGGTTTGGAATGCGGCGGGTCTGATACGACTTCAGGTATTTCTGCCAATCCGGCCTTAGGAGCGGCAAGTGATTTATTTGTTAAGGAAGGTGCCACCACCGTTCTGTCAGAAACAACCGAATTGATAGGGGCCGAACATATTCTTGAAAGGCGGGCCATAAATGAAGAGGTTGCCTTAAAACTGGATGAAATCGTAAAAAGAATGGAAAAACGAGTTTTAGATATGGGAGTGTCCATAACAGGTGCCAACCCTTCACCCGGTAACATAAGAGGGGGCTTAACCACCATAGAGGAAAAATCTTTGGGATGTATATATAAGGCAGGTACTTCCATAGTTAAGGAAGTAGTGGAATATGCCGAAAGACCAAAACAAAAGGGTCTTGTAATAATGGATACGCCCGGTAATGACATTGAGTCCATAAGCGGTATGATTGCAGGCGGTTGTCAATTATGCATATTTACAACAGGACTTGGTACTCCTACCGGATCCCCCATCGCACCCGTAATTAAGGTATGCGGAAACGATGAGAACTATAAAAAGGTAAGCGACTTCATAGATATCAACGCAGGTCTCATAATTAACGGAAGTAAAACTGTTGAAGAAATAGCCGGAATGATCTATAATATGGCTGTGGAAGTAATTAATGGAAAACAGACAAAATGTGAAATACTTGGAGTAGAAGAGTTTTCAATCAACAGAATAGGGCCGACTTTATAAAAATAATGGGGGAGGGTGGCACAAATGCTGACCGAATTAAAAAAGGCGACCATAGCCGAGATGATAATAGATCAAATCATAGAACAGTTAGTTTTAGGAAGTTATAAACCCGGGGATCAACTGCCTTCTGAAAGAGTGCTGGCCAGCAATTTCGGCGTAAGCAGGGCAAGTGTAAGAGAGGCAATGAGGGCCTTGGCTTCCATGGGATTAGTTGAAATAAGACCCGGAAAGGGAACATTTTTGGTCCAAAATGCATGTCCTGTTTACAGGGAAGAACTGTCTTCTAAGTTCTTGATAAAGAAAAGAGAATTGAGAGATACAATAGAAGCCCGAAAGGTTATTGAAGTTGAATTGGCAAAATTAGCTGCAATCCGGGGCAGTGAAGAAGATATAGACAAGTTGAAAAGTATTTTGATGAACATGAGATTAAAAATTAAATCTCGTAAATCCTTTGTCAAGGATGATTTTAATTTTCACTTAACGATAGCCAAAATGGCAGGGAACAGTATTCTGTATGAAACAATACTTTCCATAAGACAATTGTTGAAAATGAACCATATCAAAGTAGTAAAAATAAAAAATATGGATGATATTTCATATGCAGGACACCAGGAAATTTATGAAGCGATCAGGGACAAGGACCCTGAAAAAGCAGGAGATGTGATGAGAAAGCATCTTGAAATGGTAGAAAGAAATATCGATGATGTGGAGGAATAAAGTGAATAAAACTATTAGGCTACATTATGGCGAGGACCTGGTTGAGATTAATTTGCCTGAAGAAAAAATTGTTTGGACTGCTTCGCCTAAACAGGTAAAGCCAATAAGCGATGTAAGCAATGAGATAGAAAAAGCAATTGATAATCCCATAGATTGCATGACCATATCTCAACTGGTTGATAAATACGGCAAAAATACTGTTATCATCATAGATGATTTTACCAGGGTGACACCCGTAAATTTAATACTGCCTGTTTTAGTTGATAAATTAAATAAAGCGGGTGTCAGGGATGAACAAATAACCATACTGGTAGCTTTGGGAACCCACCGGGAAATGAGCCCTGAGGAATGCAGGCAAAAAGTCGGCGAAGCAATTTTTAACAGAATAAAAGTAATAAATCACAAGTGGTATGATGAGGACAGCCTGGTATATGTAGGTGAAACTCCTTCAGGTGTACCCATAAAAGTTAATAAGATATATTATGAGAGTGATATAAGCATAGCTATAGGCAATGTTATACCCCACATATATGCAGGTTGGAGCGCCGGGGCCAAGCTGATACAACCGGGTGTGTCAGGGGCGGATACTACCGCTAAAACACATTTAATTGCGGCTACCCATCTTAAAGACATATTGGGTAATCCGGATAACTTGGTCAGGTTGGAAATGGAAGAAATCGCAAGAAAAACCGGGTTAAAAATGATTATAAATACTGTCTTGAACCCGGACGGCAGTTTAGCTGCGGTTTTTGCCGGAGATATAGTAAAGGCACACAGGGCTTGCGTGGAAGTAGCGGAAAAAATTTACGCAGTAGACATAAAAGACAGGCCTGACGCCGTAATATGCAGTTCTTACCCTGCCTATTATGATTTATGGCAGAGCTGCAAGCCTATGACCGTGGCCGCATCAATGGTAAAGGACAAGGGAACGGTAATTTTGCTCACTCCCGCACCGGAAGGAGATTGTCCGGGCCATCCTGAATTTGTAGGTTTAGGTGTAAGGACAGTGGATGAATTAAATGAAATGATAAAAAAGGGTATGATAGAGGATGAAGTGTCTGCCTCGGTCAACATGACAGTTTCCGTAGTCAGGGAAATGGCGAAAATAATTGTCGTAACCGAAGAATTCAATAAAAAACATATAGAAACGCTTGGTCTGACTTATGCCTCGGATATAGAAGAAGCACTTACGATTGCAGACCTTGATAGTGTAAATACAATAGGAATTATCACACACGGTGCGGATTTGGCAAGAAAGTATTAAGTTAGGCAAAATTTGGGCTCTGTAAACTAAAAATGAAATAAAAGCACAATGTTTCGTAGAATTAAGTAAAATTGCTTTAAATTTCGCCTTGATGATGATAAAGCTTCGCCTGTGAAATTATCAAGGGTAAAATGAACGTGCT
>Ga0208695_1000300_pt1 | contig 59375 bp, 63 predicted proteins | sample AD_UKC111_MetaG_FD_184449 | JGI IMG/M metagenome (GOLD analysis project Ga0208695, IMG submission 184449) | Active sludge microbial communities of municipal wastewater-treating anaerobic digesters from Hong Kong - AD_UKC111_MetaG (SPAdes)... | ecosystem: Engineered > Bioreactor > Anaerobic >... | reverse complement strand
GGACACTTTATTGATACAATTTTTTGCATGAGGGCTTCATCCTTTCTGGGAGGTATTTGTTTTCTCGCAAAAACATTGTACCATAAAGGGGTTGGAGTCCTCAATTTTCATTTAAGTTTACAAAACGAAAATTTGCATGGGGAGATTGTTTAATGAAAGATGAGATTGTTAAGAATCTGGCTGATTTGGCATCAAAAAAAATATCTTCCATGTTGGAACTCCTGGAAGAAATGTTGAACATAAACAGTTTTACCTATCTTCCTGAAAATATTGACAAAATTAACGATATTATGGAAAGAGAGCTGAAAGAGCTGGGTTTCAGTGTGGAGAGAATAGCTAATCCCGATGGAGGAGGCTGCTTGGTAGCCCGCTATAAGGTAAGAGAAAAACCTATGCTCTTGATCGGCCATACGGATATGGCCATCCCCTTAAGAGAATGCGATTCACCAGTTGTAAGGGATGGAATTATCAATTGTCCCGGGGCAATCGATATGAAATCAGGATTGGTAAATTTGGTGTATTCTTTGAAATTGTTAAAGGAATTAAACCTGCTTCCTGATAATATAAGTATTGTCTTAAGCGGAGATGAGGAACAAGGTTCTCCTTTTGCCAAAGAATATATATATAAGGAAGCAGCCAAAAGCAGGCTTACAATCAGCTTAGAGGCTGCCCGCATAAACGGGGATCTGGTGGAAGGAAGAAAAGGTGCCGCATACTTTGATTTAGTTATTAAAGGAAGAGCTGCCCATACAGGAACCGAATACAAAAAAGGAATAAGCGCAATAGAGGAGATGGCTTACAAGATAATTCAGATTCATCAGCTTACAGAATTAGAAAAAGGGGTAACAGCAAATGTAGGATATGTTATAGGTGGAAATCCTAATGGAAATGCAGTTGCAGACAATTGCCGGGCCAAGGTAGACATTAAATTCATGTCCTCAGAGGAAGGGGAAAGTGTAGTTGAAAGATTAAAAGATATATGCAAGATTTCCTGTGTTGAAGGAACAAGCATAGAGTTAAACGGAGGTATTACATTTCCTCCGATGACTAAAACAAAAGAATCCGAAAAGATAATTGAAAGCATCAAACAAATGGGAAGGTCATTGGGACTTACCTTTGATTCCGTCGTTAGCGGGGAAGCAGATGCAGGTCACGCTGCTGCAGCAGGGATACCCTGTGTGGATGGATTAGGTCCCGTTGGAGGCGGGCACCACACCTATCAGGAATACTTAGAAGTAAATACAATGCCTGAACGTTGTGCCTTATTGGCTTTATGCATTTTAAACTTATAGACATTACAGAGCTCGACAGTATGCCGAACTCAGACTTATGACAAAGTGTAACTGAGCTCGACTGAATGACGAGCTTTTTTATAAATATAAGCAGTATAATTTATATGACGACTATTACAAAAAGGAGCTGAAGGTATGGAAAAGAAATTGAAAGTTGCTGTTGTTCAAGATTCACCCGTTATTCTTGATTTGGAAAAAACCATGGAAAAAACTGTTGAATTGGCAAAGGAAGCTGCTGCCACAGGCGCTAAGCTCATAGTATTTCCGGAAAGTTTCATTCCATGTTATCCAAGAGGCCTCACCTTTGGAGCTGTTGTAGGGGAAAGGACCAAAGAGGGAAGAGAAGATTACCAGAGATATTATGATAATGCTCTTGCCGTCCCGGGTCCCGAAATGGACAGGTTGGAAGATTTAGCAAAGGAACTGGGAGTATACTTATCCATAGGTGTGACTGAGAAAAACGGAAAGGGGCTTGACGGAACCCTCCATTGCACTAATTTATTTTTTGGCCCTGAAGGATATTTGGGCAGGCACAGAAAATTAAAACCGACAGGGGCTGAAAGGATAATCTGGGGAGAAGATGATGGTTCCACCATAACAGTTGTTGATACTCCATATGGGAAAATGGGCTCATTGATTTGCTGGGAAAACTATATGCCATTAGCCAGAATGGCTTTATATATGAAGGGAGTAAACCTGTATATAATACCCACGGCTGACCAAAGAGACACATACCAGGCAACGGTAAGGCATATAGCTTTTGAAGGGCGATGTTTTGTACTTGTTAGCAACCAATACGTTGAGAAATCAATGTATCCCACAGACCTTAAATATTATGATGACATTAAGGATCAACCGGATATCATGTGCAGAGGAGGCAGCTGCATAATAAACCCGTTCGGTCAATATCTTGCCGGTCCCTTATTCGGCAAGCCGGGTATTCTTACAGCCGAATTAGACTTGAATGAAATAGTGCAGGCCAAATATGACTGGGATCCGACAGGTCATTACAACAGGCCTGAAATATTTGATTTTAAGATAAACGAGAGATAAAATAAGAATATATAAAATAAAAACCTGCAAGGTGTCATGGAGGTAAAAATGAAGGTTGTTGCATTTAACGGAAGCCCAAGAAAAGAAGGGAATACCTATGAAGCCATAAAGCTTGTTGCTGACCAGCTTATAGCCGAAAATATCGAAGTTGAAATAATTCAAGTGGGAAATAAGAACATAAAAGGGTGTACTGCATGTAACCACTGCTTCAAATCAAGGGATGAAAGATGCATCATAGATGACGATGTAAATGAATGGATACAAAAAATGAAGGAAGCCGATGGAATAATACTGGGGTCACCGGTACATTTTTCGGATATATCAGCTGAAATGAAAGCATTTCTGGACAGGGCAATCTATGTGGGAAGCGCCAATAATTCCTTGTACAGGCACAAGGTTGGAGTGGGAATAGCAGCTGTAAGACGGTCCGGAGGTCTTCCTGCCTTTAATCAGCTCAATAATTATCTTACCTATGCTGAAATGGTAATACCCGGATCAAACTACTGGAATGTTATATACGGCAGAGCTCCCAAAGAGGTTTTGCAGGACGAGGAAGGTAAGCAAATATTGAGAATATTAGGCAAGAATATGGTATGGCTCTTAAAGTTGATTGAATTCGGCGAAGGAAAAGTTCAAAAGCCGGAATATGAAAGAAAGGTTTATACACATTTTATAAGATAAGAAAGAAACATCATGCTTTTCTCCTTCATTTATTATACATTATTATATTTGAAATGAACTATAAACACAAAAACCGTTGAAATTCCAACGGTTTTTGTGTTATATGCCGATTTTGCTGCTGTTTTTATTCTTTATTCTCGGATTTTTTTTTCATCTTTGGAGTGACTTCCCCGTTTCGATGTTTCTATTTCCCAGTGTATTATAAATGTTAAGGCTGCTCTTAGGATAACGATGGATGCAAGAATTATTAATTCATCTAAGGTTCTTATGATTAAGGTTTTAAGTATTTCCGCCCCTAACTTGAATTCCAGAGCCATTGCCAAAGCCTGGGATAATTCTATTTTAATTGTTTCATCTTCGAAATCGAAGCCACGTAATACGTATTTAATAAATGCCTTTGCTGCCGAGTACAGGATGATGAATACTCCTATGAGCTCAAGCATATGGGCAATGTTAGGAACTATAAGGTTTATAAGATGCTCTAACATATTCTCTCCTCTGAAATATAATGTCCATAATATTATAGTGTATATGGACTAGTTTGTCAAAGAATGTTTTTAAACATGAAATTTTTTTAGACATATTAAGGCCCTTTATATATATAAATGAATAAAGGGGTGAGATATGTGGTTTTAAGGATAAACAAGAAATTATTCATGCTGATATTAATTGCATTATTGCTGCTTATAGGTTTGTGGGCTATTGGTTTTATAAATAATTTTTCCGTTACGGTTTCAACGACCGTATCAAATTGGGGACTTAAGTTCAATGAAGAGGGAGCACCCCCCATGGGGAATGCCGGAAAAGAATTTTTGAAAAAATATAATGCCTATTACGTTGGAGACCCGGATGAAAAGTGCATTTATCTTACCTTTGACGCAGGATTTGAAAACGGAAACACTCCCAAAATATTGGATACTTTGAAAGCTCATGATGTAAAGGCTGCATTTTTCCTGGTAGGTCATTATTTGGAGGAGGAGCCGGACCTTGTAAGAAGAATGGTTGAGGAAGGCCATATTGTAGGCAATCACACCTATCACCATCCGGATATGTCCCTCATTTCGGATAAAGAAGCTTTTGCAAAAGAGCTTACTTCCTTGGAAGAATTATTCAAGGAAATAACAGGCCAGGAGATGCCAAAATACTACCGGCCTCCCCAGGGTAAATTCAGTGAGGAAAATTTAAGGATGGCTGATGAATTAGGCTACAAAACCATATTTTGGAGCCTTGCCTATGTTGATTGGTACAGGGATAAACAACCTACGAAAGAATATGCTTTCAGCAAGCTGATACCCCGCATCCACCCGGGAGCCGTAGTCTTGCTTCATTCCACCTCCGATACAAACGGGCAGATACTGGATGAACTGTTGACAAAATGGAAGGACTTGGGCTATAGCTTCAAAACCTTGGACGACTTAACCAAATAAAAATCCAGGGATGGTTCTTTTCGTTCTTAACTAATTAATAAATTCAAGGACTGAACGCTTATAAAAATGACAGATTTTTTCGGTTTCAAGAAAATAAAATTATATAACTTTAATACGTACAAAAAATAATAAAAATAATAAGCGAACATTTGCAGGACACGATTTAATTCTTAGCGAATGCAGGTTAAAAATCCGTTAAGCAGCTTGCGTTGTTTGAGCGGAGCGAGTTCGCAAGCTGTAGGATTTTTAGCCGGAATGAGCTTTAGAATTATTCGTGTCCGAAACCGTGAGCGGTTATTTTTATTATTTTTTTTAAGCCCGGTACTTGGTTCTGAATTTATAAGACTGTTATTGTAGGCGGAAAAAACCGTCATAAAAAAGGGGTGTTGACAAAAAGGATGGGGTGTGATAATTTAGTTGTAAAATAATTGCAGGGGAAGAGTAGTCATAAAGCTCTGATTACAGCAAGACAGGGACGATGGGAGCCTGTTATTATCTTGATGATGAAGACACCCCGATAAATGCAGCTTTTAATGAGTGGGACTTTTTTTAAGTCCAAATAGGGTGGCAACGCGGGTAATACTCGTCCCTAAGGAGGGGACGGGTTTTTATTTATTAATTAACGCAATTTACGTAATTAACGGAGGATAATATGGAAATAATGGGAAAACTTAGAAGAACAAATATGTGCGGAGAGTTAAACAAGAACCATATCGGCCAGGAAGTAGTGCTGATGGGGTGGGTACAAAAAAGAAGAAGCTTAGGCGGACTCATTTTTGTAGACTTAAGAGATGTTACCGGTTTGATTCAAATTGTTTTTGATACTGACGTAAATAAGGAAGCATTTGATAAGGCAGACTCTTTAAGAAGCGAATATGTTATTGCCATCAGAGGGAAAGTATATGAAAGACAAGCGAAGAATCCTGAACTGGCCACCGGAGAAATTGAAGTCTACGCAGAAGAATTAAGGATCTTGGATACTGCGGAAACTCCTCCCATTTATATAAAGGATAACGATGACGTATCCGAGCAAATGAGGTTAAAATACAGGTATCTGGACTTGAGAAAGCCCTTCATGCAAAGGAACCTCCTTATGAGAAGCAAGACTTCAAAGGTTATAAGAGACTTTTTGTATGAAAACGGGTTTAATGAAATCGAAACTCCATTCCTGGCAAAACCTACACCTGAAGGGGCAAGGGACTACCTGGTGCCCAGCAGGATTTCTCCAGGAAACTTTTATGCCTTGCCCCAATCGCCCCAGATTTACAAGCAGCTTCTGATGGTTTCCGGAATGAACAGGTATTTCCAGATAGTAAGGTGTTTCAGGGATGAAGATTTAAGGGCAAACCGCCAGCCTGAATTTACCCAGGTAGACATTGAAATGTCCTTTGTTGATGCCGAAGATGTAATGGAGTTGAATGAAAGACTTATTCAAAGAATATTCAAGGAAGTAAAAAACATAGACATTAAGCTTCCATTAAGGAGAATGTCCTATAATGAAGCCATGGACAAATACGGGTGCGACAAGCCTGACTTGCGTTTCGGCTATGAGCTGAAAAATATCACCCATGTGTTCAATAATTCCGAATTTAATGCATTCAGGTCCGTATGTGAAAGCGGCGGTTTGATTAAATGCATAAAGGTTGACGGAGCATCGGATGACTATTCCAAGAAGGGAATTTCAAAACTGGAGAAATTCATAAAGTCTCACGGGGCAAAGGGATTAGCCTGGCTAAAGTATGAAAACGGAGCAATAGATTCACCAATTGCCAAATTCCTGAGCGAAGAAGAAATTACCCAATTGATTACCCTGTTGGAGCTTAAGGAAAAAGACATGGTCTTTATAGTGGCAGACAAGGAATCAGCCGTAAATACCGCTCTCAGTGCTCTGAGAATTGAAATAGCCAGGGAAAGAAATTTAATTGATGACAATGTTTATGAACTGGTGTGGATCACAGATTTCCCATTATTTGAATACAGCGAGGAAGAAGGAAGATACGTGGCTAAACACCATCCCTTCACATCGCCGGTAGATGAAGATATAGAGAAATTGGAATCTGCTCCCCAGGAAGTCAGGGCAAAAGCTTACGATATTGTAATAAACGGGGACGAAATAGGGGGAGGCAGCATACGTATCACAAACAGGGCCTTGCAGAACAGGATGTTCAAAGCCTTAGGCTTTACTGAAGAAGAAGCACAGGAAAAGTTCGGTTTCCTCCTTGAAGCATTTAAGTACGGCGTGCCTCCTCACGGGGGAATTGCATTCGGTCTGGACCGCTTGATGATGCTTTTGACCGGGGCGACCAGCATAAAAGATGTAATTGCATTTCCAAAGACCCAAAGTGCCGCCTGCCTGATGACCGAATCTCCAAGCCGGGTAACCGAGCAGCAACTAGAAGAACTGAAAATCAAAATTGATGAGTAGGTTTATAGAAAGGAAATAATAATGGACAATATTGGAAAGATAGAAAAAATTGACGGAAATAAAGCTGTTATTTCCGTCAAAAGGGTGACTGCCTGCGGGGACAGCTGTAAAAGCTGCTCTTCCGCATGCACAGTCAAAAGCGTAATTATTGAAACTGACATTTCGGATGTAAAAGATGAGATAAATGTAGGGGATTATGTTGAGATTTCAGCGGAAAATGAAGTGATGCTGAAGCATATAGCAGTTCTTTACGGCCTTCCTTTGTTATTGATGCTGGTGACGGTTTTTATATTTCAAATGATTCTGAAGGGGCCCAATAAGGACATTATCTCTGCTGTTGCTTCATTATTTTCATTGGTAATTTCTTTTTTCCTCTTAAAGGCTTACGATAAGAGGGAAATGAAAAAGAATGTATTGAAATTCACGGTTGGCAAGAAACTTTAGGATTGATGATATGAATATATTTGAAATGCAGTACCAAAATTCCATAAAAAAGGAAGGTCCCCTTGCGGAGCGGATGAGACCCTTAAACTTGAGTGAATTTGTCGGTCAGGATCATATAGTGGGAAAAGGCAAGATTTTAAGCAGGGCAATAGAGGCCGACAAACTTACCTCTGCAATTTTTTACGGCCCTCCGGGGACCGGCAAGACAACTTTAGCTAAAATTATCGCAAATACCACAAATAAAAATTTTACAACCTTAAATGCGGTTACAAGCGGTATTAAAGACATAAAGGAAAAAATAGATTATGCCGTTGAAGAACTTTCGATTTATAACAAGAAGACAATTCTTTTCATAGATGAAATTCATCGTTTCAATAAAGCTCAGCAGGATGCCTTGCTTCCTTACGTGGAAAATGGTACAATAATATTGATCGGAGCAACCACCGAAAATCCGTATTTTGAAGTTAATTCCGCCTTGATTTCCAGGTCCTTGATATTTGAATTCAAGAGCATTGAACTTGAAGACATAAAGAATGTAATGAGAAAAGCCTTGGTGGACCCAAGAGGATACGGGAACAGGAAAGTTGAAATTGATGAAGATGCTCTAAATCATATAGCCCAGTATTCTAACGGGGACATAAGGAGTGCTCTTAATGCCCTGGAGCTGGGTGTGGAAACAACCGAGGAAAGAGACGGGAAGATAAGAATAACTCTTGAAATTGCATCTGAATGCATCCAAAGAAAGAAAATTGATTACGACAAAAACGGAGACAACCATTACGATACCATATCGGCATTTATTAAAAGCATGAGGGGGTCTGATCCGGATGCGGCGGTTTATTGGCTGGCGAAAATGATAAAGGCCGGAGAAGATCCTAAGTTCATTGCAAGGAGGATAATTATCTGTGCTTCAGAGGATGTGGGAAATGCAGATCCCAGAGCCTTGGAGGTTGCCGTAAATGCCTTTAAGGCTGTCGAAATAATCGGTTTTCCCGAAGGGCGGATAATCCTTGCCCAGGCTGCAATTTATATAGCATGTGCACCCAAGAGCAATGCCTCCGTTGTGGCAATCGACAGAGCCATGAAGGCAGTTGAAAATGAGTCCCATGAAGTACCGGCTCATTTAAGGGATAAACACTATAAAGGTGCTGAAATGCTGAAGAGGGGAATAGAATATAAATATCCCCATAATTATGAAAAGTTTTATGTAAAACAACAATACATGCCTGAAACCATAAAGACGAAGTTTTATGAGCCGAAAGAATCCGGCTACGAAAGTAAAATTAAGAAATTTTTGGAATATTTGAGGCAGTAAGGAGGGGCAACATGTATAAGGTTTATGGAAAAATTACCGACCCAAATATAGACAGAATTGTTAATGATAAACTCAACTTTGATGATTTGAACAAGGAGCAGATATATGACATCCACGTTGATTTTTATAATCCGGACCTGGAAGCTGACATGCTGAATGCTGATGTTTCTTATGAAATCAAGAAAGAACATTACATGTTTATTAAAAAAATCAGAACCTTGTTCGAAAAGAATCAGATAAAGGTAAATGAGTTTTATTTAATGGGCACCATAGCCGACCTGCCGGAAAATGAAATAAATATTTCGGTTTTAAAATCAAAGGGAGATAAAAAGAAAAATATTGTGTGGCCTTGCAAGGAAATATTCTTGTATGAATTTCAAAAGAAAAGACTTGACGCCATGCTCTTAAGCAATCAAATATCGGTGGAGGATTACGAATCCAACCTGGAATTCCTGAAAGATGAACTGAATATTTTCGAAAATGACGAGGAACACAAGTATATAAATTAATAAAGATTGGGGACACATTAGTGTCCCCCTTTTGTAACCTTCTTTGCTCCTATTAATAAAATAGAGAGGAGGAGGTATCCCTATGGAAGTTTTTCTTATCACCTTTTTGCATGGAAACTATGCTATTGCCGCATTCAACAGGCTGCAAAGATACGGGATTAAAAACGCTCAACTGATTCAAACTCCCTTCAGCATAAAGAGTGAATGCGATTTTTGCATAAAGACGAATGATCGCGAAACCTTGGATTTTATTTTGAAGGAATGCAGGGGAGTAAGCAATGTTTACAGCCAAGTCTACAAGAATGGTCGGTATGTATATAAATTATTACCTTAAAAATTATCGCTAAAAAAATAATAAAAATATCCGCTCACGAGTATATGCTGTCTGGCATCATATACTTTTTAAAATTCTGTTTCTAATTTTTCTCTACCTAAAAATAAAATAATAATAAAAACATTAAGCGAACATTTGCAGGCCGCGAAATTAATTCTTAGCGAATGCAGGTTAAAAATCCGTTAAACAGCTTGCGTTGTTTGAGCGGAGCGAGTTCGCAAGCTGTAGGATTTTTAGCCGGAATGAGCTTTAGAATTATTCGCGGCCGAAACCGTGAGCGAATGTTTTTATTATTTTTTTATTTATTATTGTTGACAAAATTAGTCGGGTATACTATAATTGGTTATACCCTACTGAAATAGTCGGGATTACATGAGAGGAGAGCGAATATGATATTATCCACAAAGGGTAGATACGGGCTGAAGGCTACATTTGAACTTTCGCTAAACTATGGTTCAGGGCCGGTTCCTCTGAAGAGTGTATCAGAAAAATACGGTATATCGGAAAATTATTTGGAGCAGCTTTTTGCAAAATTAAAAAAAAGCGGCTACATTGATACGGTGAGAGGACCCCAGGGAGGATATCTTCTTGCAAAACCCCCCGAGGAAATAACCGTCGGAATGATATTGAGAACCCTTGAGGGAGAAATAACAACTTCTGATTGCTTAAATAAAGAAGTTTGCTCCAGGGAATCAATATGTGCTACAAGAGTCATATTTGAGAAGATTGAAAAAAGTATTAACGATGTTATTGACAACATAACCTTGGCTGATATGTGCGAGGAACAGAAAAAAATGCTATCGGAGGGAAGAAAATGAGCAAGAAGCTTTATCTTGACAATGCTGCCACCACAAGGGTGAAAAGAGAAGTTCTTGATGAAATGAGACAGTACTTTGATGAACTGTACGGAAATCCATCGAGTCAATTATATGAATTGGGCAGAAAATCAAAGCAAGCCATAGAAAAGGCAAGAAAAACACTGGCAGACTTTATAAATGCCGATGAAAAAGAAATATATTTTACGGCAGGAGGTACCGAATCTGACAACTGGGCTTTAAAGGGAGTTGCTTTTGCAAATTTCAACAAGGGAAAGAATCACATAATCACAACTAAAATTGAGCATCACGCAATACTTCATACTTGCGAATACTTAGAAAAATTCGGAGTGGAAACAACTTACCTGGATGTTGACAGGTACGGGCTCGTGGACCTGGAACAGCTGAAGGAATCAATAAGACCAGAAACCATGCTGATTTCGGTTATGTACGCCAACAATGAAATAGGAACCATACAGCCTATCGAGGAAATAGGGAAAATCGCCAAAGAACACGGGATCCTCTTCCATGTGGATGCCGTTCAGGCTTTTGGAAGCATTAGGATTGATGTTAACAAGCTGAATATAGATTTGATGTCGATGTCTGCCCATAAATTAGGCGGACCTAAGGGCATTGGAGGCATGTATATCAGAAAGGGAACAAGAATCGATAACTTTATTCATGGAGGCGGCCAGGAAAGAGGCAGGAGAGCCGGTACCGAAGGAGTTCAGAATATAGTAGGATTCGGGAAAGCTGTCGAAATTGCTTCTCGAAATTTAGATGAGCGTGCCGAAAGACTAACAGCCCTCAGAAACAGGCTCGTTGAAGGAATAAAAAATAATATTCCCGATGTGGTCCTAAACGGTCATCCCACCAGGAGACTTCCCAACAATGTAAACTTCTCATTTAAATATGTGGAAGGCGAATCCATATTGCTGCTCCTGGATATGGAAGGTATATCAGCTTCAAGCGGGTCTGCATGTACATCAGGTTCTCTGGACCCGTCACATGTATTGCTGGCAACGGGACTAGATCACGGAACAGCCCACGGGTCGATCCGTTTTACCCTGAGTGAGGAAATAACCGAAGAAGATATAGATTATACCGTAGAAACAATGAAAAATATAATTGCAAAATTAAGGGCCATGTCCCCCATAAAAAATGACGAAGATTTGAAAAAAAATTAAATTAACGGAGAAGATAAAATGTATTCAGAAATTGTAATGGACCATTTCAGAAATCCAAGAAATGTAGGCAGAATTGAAAATGCTGATGGTGTCGGCCAGGTAGGAAACCCCAAGTGCGGGGATATAATGAAAATATATCTTAAGATTAATAAAGACGAAATAATAGAGGATGTAAAATTCGAAACCTTCGGCTGCGGCTCGGCAATTGCTTCATCAAGCATTGCCACTGAGATGATAAAGGGAAAAAGCATTCATGAGGCAGTAGGGCTTTCAAACAAGGCTGTGGTGGAAGCTTTGGGAGGTCTGCCACCCGTAAAGATTCACTGCTCGGTTCTTGCAGAGCAGGCTGTTAAATCAGCCCTTTATGATTACGCACAGAAAAACAACAAGGTAATCAAAGGTTTGGAAAACTACAAACCGGAGGATGACGAAATTCACTGTCAACACTAATTAAGCCCACACAAGTTTTGGGGGACGGTTCTTTTTGTTAACACTCAGACGGCATAATGGCGCCGGGAACAAAAAGAACCGTCCCCAAATGTTTCTTGACAATGATGGAAAGAATACATTATAATTTCATAATAAAGTACATATTGTTCATACTATTATACGGAGGAAACAAGGTGGATAAATTAGATAGATTTTCAATCAACAATATTCGAAAAGAATACCTTAATTTTTTTAAGAGCAAGGGACATTTAACGGAGCAAAGCTTTTCTTTAATACCCAAAAATGACAAGAGCCTCTTATTGATAGGGGCAGGCATGGCACCTCTGAAAAAATACTTCACCGGTGCTGAAATTCCACCTGCCAAGAGAATGGCCACCTGCCAGAAGTGTGTGAGAACGGGAGATGTTGAAAATGTTGGCTACACAGCCAGGCATTTAACTTTTTTTGAGATGCTCGGAAACTTTTCCTTCGGTGATTATTTTAAGAATGAAGCAATAGCGTGGGCCTGGGAACTCTTAACCGAAGTACTGAAGATTGAAGAGGATAGGCTGTGGGTTACCGTGTATTTGGAAGACGATGAAGCCGAGAATATCTGGCACACCAAGGTAGGCCTCCCCATGGAAAGGATAGTCAGACTTGGAAAGGATGATAATTTCTGGGAACTGGAAGTAGGACCCAGCGGCCCGTGTTCTGAAATATATTATGATACCGGAGCCGACAGAGGCTGCGGTTCACCTGACTGTAAACCGGGATGTGACTGCAACAGGTTCATAGAAATCTGGAATCTGGTATTTACACAATTCGACAAGGATGAACAAGGTGTATATCACCCCCTTCCTAATCCCAACATAGATACGGGCATGGGACTTGAAAGGGTAGCAGCCGTGCTACAAGACAAACCCACGGTCTTTGATGTGGAACCTTTAATCTTTATTGTAAATAAAGTAGCTGAAATTTGCGGGATACCTTACGGACAAAAACGGGAAAGCGACGTTTTAATGAGAATTATCTGTGACCACTCAAGGGCAGCAACCTTTATGGTAGGGGATGGAGTAATACCATCAAATGAAGGAAGAGGCTATGTTTTAAGACGTTTGATCAGAAGGGCTATCCGCAAGGGCAAGTTATTGGGAATAGATGGCGAGTTTTTAACCAAGACCGCAAAGGTCGTAATAGATAACTGGAAAGAAGTATATCCTGAATTAGGGGAAAAAGAAAACTACATACTGAAGGTTATAAGCCTCGAAGAAGAAAAATTCAAAAAAACCATCGACCAGGGCCTTGAACTCCTGATGAAGGAAATTCAAGAGTTAAAAGAAACAAAGGCAAAAGAGCTTGACGGAAATGTTGCCTTCAGACTTTATGATACCTATGGTTTCCCATATGAATTGACGGAAGAAATACTTAAGGAAAACGGCTTTGGTCTAAATAAAGACCAGTTTGACAAGGTGTTTGAAGAGCACAGGAGGATGGCAAGGGAAGCCAGGAAAGCCACCGGGGCTTCAGGCTGGAGGGATAATGAATTTACCCTTAATACGGATAAAACCGTCTTTACAGGTTACAATACCCTGGAAGATGATGCCGAGGTCCTTGCCATAGTTGTGGGCTCGGAACAGGTAAATACGATAAACGAAGGCCAGTCGGGAATCATTGTTCTTGACAAAACTCCCTTTTATGCCGAGGGCGGCGGACAGACCGGGGATACCGGTGAATTCACTGCCGATGAAATGCTGGCAAGGGTAACCGATACTCATAAATTCAATAACGGTATTTACCTCCATGACACCGAAGTAATAAGAGGAAGCATTTCCGTTGGTGACACCATAAGGGCCAAGGTAAATGGCGACCAAAGAAAGAACACCGCAAAGAATCATACCTGCACTCACTTGCTGCACAAGGTTTTGAGGGAATTGCTGGGAGACCATGTAAACCAGGCAGGTTCATATGTATCTCAAGACAGGCTTCGTTTTGACTACACCCATTTTGAAGCCCTGGACAGGGCAACTTTGAAAGAAATCGAAAGAAGGGTAAATGAAGCAATCCTGGCCGACTATACGGTAAAAACCGAAATCCTCAGCATGGAAGAAGCTAAAAAGTCCGGAGCCATTGCCTTGTTTGATGAGAAGTACGAAGATAAGGTAAGGGTTGTGAGCGTTGGGGATTTCAGCAAGGAATTGTGCGGCGGAACCCACATCGACCAAACTGCTAAAATAGGAGTGTTTAAAATTCTTTCCGAAGGCAGCATAGCTTCAGGGGTAAGGAGAATAGAGGCCATTACGGGAAGAGCAGCCATAGATTATTTGAGGGAATTGGATGATTTAACCGATGAACTGTCCTTATCCATGAAGACAACCAAGGATGAATTGCCTGGCAAGGTAAACCAGCTGAAGAAGGAAGTCAAGGAAAAGGATAAGGAAATCCAGAGATTAAACAATGAATTGTTAAAGTCAAGCCTTGATGAGATACTTGACAAATATGAAGAAATTAACGGCGTCAGGTTTTTTGCCCTCAAGTTTAAAGACAAGGATGCAAATACTCTAAGAGAAATTGCCGACAGGATAAGAGACAAAAATGAAAGCTGTGCCGTGATATTGGCTTCAGATTTGGGAGATAAGGTATTGTATGTATCAGCTGTTACCAAGGATTTGGTGAACAAGGGAATACATGCGGGAAATATGGTTAAAGAAGCAGCCCTGATTTCAGGCGGGGGAGGAGGCGGAAGACCCGACTTCGCCCAGGCAGGAGGAAAAAATCCCGAAAAAACTGACGATGCTATCAATGCCGTAAGAAAGCAGATAGCTTCTATCTGATGGCTTAAAGCAGAAAATTTTCATGAGATCCTTCGCTAAGGCCATGGATGACAGTCAGTGTCATCAGGTGGCTTTAGATGCAGGATCTCAAATAATAATTGATTTTATTTAAAAACTATAGTACAATGTTAAATGATACCAAGGGGTGGTTTTAATGGATAATAATGTAAATAATACAGCAAAATTCGATTACAGCATGGGTTCGCTGAATGAAGCCCGGGAGATAATTTCTCAGGTTTACAAGTCGCTTAAAGAAAAGGGATACAATCCTAACAACCAGCTCATAGGATATATTTTATCAGGTGACCCCACCTACATAACCAATCATAACAATGCCAGAAGTTTAATCCGAAAAATAGAAAGAGACGAACTCCTGGAAGAAATATTGAGTGTTTACTTAAAGGTAATCGATATTTAAGGTATGGGGAAATACCTGTATATCCCCGCCATGTGGGGAACACAGACTATATAAATGTGCTTAGAGATAAATACAACTTTGAGCAGTATATAAATATACTGCTTTTGTATGCCTGACAAAAATTGTTAAAGGTAAAACATGAAATACATAAAACTGTTTGAAAAAGAAAATGTATCAAAGCTCTGCTACGGGACGCTTTCACTTAGCAAGCTTCAAAATTCCGATACATTGGAAAACAAGGTAAGACTTCTTGATTACGCATATGAAAGAGGAATAAACTTTTTTGACACTGCCGAGCTTTATGATAACTATAATATATTAAGAGAATTCATAAAAGATAAAGACAGGGATAAACTAACCATAGCCTCCAAAAGCTATGCATATGACAAGTATACCGCGGAATACAGCATCAATAAAGCTTTGAAAGAGATGAACACTGATTACCTGGATATTTTCATGCTCCATGAGCAGGATAACGGAAATAATTTTTTGGGCCATTACCAGGCTGTTGACCGTTTTATGAAATATAAGGACCAGGGAATAATCAGGCATTTTGGAATTTCCACCCACAGGGTGGAGGCAGTGAAGGATTCCATAAAGTTTAAGGAAATTGAAATTCTTTTTCCTTTGCTTAACTATAAAGGCATAGGAATCCAGGACGGAAGTATTGAAGATATGACGGAAGCCTTGAAAAAGGCAAAAGAAAATGAAAAATTCATCATGGCGATGAAAATTTACGGAGGAGGCCATCTTATAAGGGAAGCCGAAAAAGCTTTTAAATATGTTGACGGCTTATCTTATGTGGACTCTATAGCCATAGGTATGAGCACTATTGAAGAAATAGAGGCAAATATCTCTTATTTGGAAAACAATGAATTAAGTAATAATATAAAAAATAAAATTAGGAATCAAAAACGCTCTTTAGTAATAGAAGAGTGGTGCGGCGGATGCGGAAACTGCGTGAGAAAATGCAGGCAAAATGCACTGATGCTGGTAGACGGCAAATGTAAAGTAGTCATGGAAAAGTGCGTTTTGTGCTCTTATTGCGCAGGTGAATGCCCGGATTTTTATATCAAAATTGTGTGAGGTTTCTATGGAAAGACTGATGGGATTGGATGTGGGCGACAAAACAATAGGTGTGGCTGTCAGCGATTTATTGATGATTACTGCACAGGGAGTAAAGACAATAAAAAGAACCAGTATTAAGAATGACATAAATGAGCTGAAAAAAATCATCGATGAATATAAAGTCACCAAAATCGTTGCAGGTGTACCAAAAATGCTGGATGGCAGCATTGGAATACAGGGAGAAAAAGTCCTTAATTTTTTGGAGAAGTTAAGAAAACACATTGATTTGCCCATAGAGCTTGAAGATGAAAGATTTACCACGACAATCTCGGAAAGAATGCTGATAGAAGCTGATGTAAGAAGGAAGAAAAGAAAAGAAGTTATCGACAAATTAGCAGCAGTACAGATTCTGTCAAGCTACATGCAGCGTATAAAATAATCAAAGGAGAGTCTATGGATAATATTATTGAATTGATTAATGACGAAGGAAAACTGGAAAAGTTGGTGGTGGAAGCCACTTTTCACATTGATGATATTTTGTATGCCGTTCTTCACAAGATAGACTCTGATGAAGGAATGATTTATTATGTGGAAGAAATGGAAGACGGAAGCATAGTGCTGGTTAAGGTTGAGGACGAGGAAGAAATAAAAGAAGTACAGGAAGTGTACGAGGGAATAGCTGATGATTTGATTTAAGCTGCAGGGGGAGGACATATGGCAGAGTACTTAACGGATTTGCTTGATAAAAATGGTTACAAGACAACTATACAAAGAAAAACCGTATATGAAGTTCTGTGCAAGAATAAGGATAAACACTTATCAACGGAGGATATTTACAACATAATCCAGGAAATTAACCCCAAGATAGGATTGGCAACAATTTACAGGACCCTTATTCTTTTTGAAGACATAGGGCTCGTATACAAACATAATTTTGATGACGGATTTCAAAGATATGAAATATTATCGCCCCACAGCAAAGAAGTACATCAGCACCATCATTTATTGTGCAAACAATGCGGTAAAATCATTGAGGTTAAAGAAGACCTCATGAATACATTGGAAGAAATCATAGAAAAACAATACAATTTTGAAATACTAAATCACGTGGTCAAATTTACCGGTATCTGTGCACAATGCAGAGATAAGGAGAAAAAAGATGGCAGAAAAGAAACATAAACTAAAAGTTATACCCTTGGGAGGGCTGGGTGAAATAGGAAAAAACACCACAGTTATCGAATACCATAACGATATAATCATCATAGATTGCGGAATGGCCTTTCCCGGGGATGAAATGCTGGGTATCGACATAGTGATACCGGATATTACTTATTTGATAAAAAACAAGGAAAAAGTAAAGGGAATTATTTTGACTCACGGTCATGAAGACCATATAGGTTCAATACCATATTTTTTGAAGAAATTAAATATTCCCATTTATGGAACAAAACTTACCATAGGTCTTGTGGAAAACAAGCTTTTGGAACATAAAATAGAAGATGCTTCCCTAAATGAAATTAAAGCAGGAGACAGCTTCAAATTAGGATGCTTTAAAATAACACCCATAAGGGTTAATCACAGCATACCTGACGCCGTGGCTTATGCCATAGACACCCCGGTCGGAACTATAGTTCATACGGGAGACTTTAAAATTGATTATACACCCATCAATGAAGAGGTCATTGATTTAGGAAAGTTTGCGGATATTGGGCGTAAAGGCGTGCTCCTTGCCATGTCCGACAGCACAAACATCGAAAGACCCGGTTTCACGGAATCAGAAAAAACCATAGGGCAAAAGTTCATGGATGTGTTTAAAAACTGTGATTCCCGTATAATCGTTGCATCCTTCGCTTCCAATATTCACAGGCTGCAGCAGGTTATAGATGCTGCCGTTGTCAACAAGAGGAAGGTTGCCATATCAGGGAGAAGCATGGTGAATGCAATCAAGGTATCCCTGGACTTAGGGTATTTAAATGCTCCCGAAGGAACCATCGTTAATGTTAATGAGGTAAAAAGCCTTAAAGATGATGAAATAGTTATTCTCACTACGGGAAGTCAAGGGGAGCCCATGTCTGCCCTGGCAAGGATGGCTAACAATGACCACAGGAAAATTCAAATAAAGCCGGGAGATCTGGTGATAATTTCAGCCAACCCCATACCGGGAAATGAAATTACCGTTTCAAGAATAATAAATACCTTATATGAGAAAGGTGCAAGGGTTCTGTATGATGCCTTGACCCAGGTCCATGTATCGGGCCACGCCAGGAGAGATGAACTGAAGCTTATGCTTTCCTTGTTAAAACCTAAGTTCTTCATGCCGGTTCACGGGGAATACAGGCATTTGGTCCAGCATGCCAACTTAGCTCATGAATTGGGCATGCCTGTTGGAAATACGGTGATAGGAAATAACGGTGATGTTATTGAACTCACTTCCAAATCAATAGTGAAAAACGGCACCGTTACATCCGGAAATATTTTGGTGGACGGCTTGGGAGTAGGAGATGTAGGAAATATAGTTCTCAGGGACAGGAAGCTTCTTTCCGAAAACGGCTTGATAATAGTTGTATTATCCACCGAAAGGGGTACCGGTAGAGTTTTGGCAGGCCCCGAAATAGTTTCCAGAGGCTTTATATATGTTAGGGAGAATATTGACCTGATAGAAGAATCAAAGACCGTTGTGAGAAAAGCCCTGGAAAAATGCGAAGACACGAATGTTAAGGAATGGAACAACATCAAAATGGTAATAAAGGATTCTTTGAGCAGCTTTATATACGAAAAAATTCAAAGAAGCCCCATGATACTTCCCATAATAGTTGAAGTGGATTTAGACGAGTAAAAATAATAAAAATATCCGCTCACGGTTTCGGGCACGAATAGTTCTAAAGCTCATTTAGATGCGGTGCCAGGCACCAATAATTGGTGCCTGGCACCGTACTTTGTTCACGCTCATGATGACAAAGAGTGTTATGGTTTGGGTAAAGGAGTCAGGTCGGATAAATCCGTAAAACAATACCACCAGGCAAAGCATGTCAAATCATCCAGCGAAGTGGTGCCCCTTTCCAATGCTTCTTCAAGGGTGCTTGCGACCGGAACGATTACCGGGTCTCCCGGCATCCAGTTGGCAGGAGTGCTTACACCATATGTAGTAGACACCTGGAGGGCATCTATCAGCCGCAATAATTCATACATGTTTCTGCCGTTTGAAGCAGGATAAGTTAAAATCGCCCTTATTCTTTGGTTGGGGTCAATAATGAATACATCTCTTACGCTCAGCTCATAAACTCTGTCCGGGTTAACCATGCCGTAGAGTTCTGCAACATGTGCATCCCTGTCTGCAATAAGGGGAAAAGGCATTACAATTCCCGTCATCAAATAAATGTCGTAAAGCCAGCCTATATGTGCAGGGTTTGAATCAATGCTGACTCCTAAGAGCTGGACGTTTCTTTTTTCAAATTCAGGATAAAGCTGGGCAAATGCAATGAATTCCGAGGTGCATACAGGAGTGAAATCCCCGGGATGCGAAAACAATAATACCCACCTGCCCCTGTATTGGGACAAGGTTATGATACCTTCCGTGGTCACGGCCGTAAAATCGGGGGCAATTCTTCCTATTGTCAAACACTCTCTAGGACGTTCGACCTCTATGTTATTGATCATGTCTACCTCCCATATTAATTTTATTTATTATATGAGAGGACATACGATATAGTTCGAAATTTTGCAAATAAACAACCGGCGACCTTATAGGTCACCGGTTATTAACGCTTATTACTTTTTGATGTTGTGAAAGTTTACACCTAATACTGGCCTGAACTGAGATGGTTTATTGTTTACAATACTCTTATCTTCCATTCTTTTATTCGACTTCATGCTAGTCGCGTTCAAATTCGGAGTCAGCTTACCGCTTATATCATCAGGTAAACTGTATTGACCATCTCTTCTTAATCTCAACACATCTAAATTAACTGCTTTGGTTAAATCGGGAGTGTTACCAGTGTTCAATTTGTCCAATACAATCAACCCTCTCTCATCAAAAGCAATAAGCAATATTATATTAACCATTCAAAAGATTATTATACTGTTAATTTTTTAAAATATTGTATTTATTAATGAAAGGTTGTATAATTTAAGGGATTTCGAAATTTTATCTCATGGAGGAAATATGAAAAAGTTAATTGCCTTGGTTTTTATCGTGTTAATAATAGGAGCGGCCTATCTATATATAAACAATTATGTGGAAGAAGGCTTAAAGGCTGTTGACATAAACGACAAAACCCCAATCACCGTTGAAATTCCTTCCGGAAGCACAACTAACGATATTGCTCAAATATTGCATGAAAATAATTTGATTTCAAATATACGAGTCTTTAAATACCATGCCGAGAGGACCGGCTCGGATGCAAAATTAAAAGCAGGAACCTATGTTCTCTCAAGAAACATGAACGTGGATGAGCTGTTAAATACCCTGATAAAGGGAGGCAAATCAGGCAATACTTACAATATAACCGTTATAGAAGGGTTGACTAAGGAAGAAATGGCCCAGGCTTTGGCAGACCAGACAGGATTAAGCTACGACAAATTCATAGAATTGATGGAAGCTCCCGAAATTTTCAAGGATGATTTTGAATTCTTCAAGGATTCATCCCTTACAAACCTCCAGGGATACCTGATGCCTGACACCTACAATGTTTATGCCGATTCAAGGGAGGAAGATATAATTAGGGTTCTTTTAAGGGAATTTGACAAGTTTTATAGGGAAGAAATCAAGCCCAGGATGGGTAAAACCAGCCTGACTTTTGACCAGGTTATAAATTTAGCCAGCATAGTTGAAAAGGAAGCCCTTTTGGATGATGAAAGGGACGAGGTGGCAAAGGTGTTTTTAAATCGCCTTAAAATCAACATGAAGCTTCAATCCTGTGCAACAGTAAACTATGCTCACGGCGTTTGGAAGGAAAGGCTTACTTACGAAGATATTGAAATTGATTCTCCTTACAATACTTATATAGTGGAAGGCCTGCCCCCGACCCCAATTAATTCGCCGGGCAAGGTATCCATATTGGCTGTATTGGAGCCTGCTGATGTTGATTATTTGTACTTTGTGGCAAAGGGAGACGGATCCCATTATTTCTCAAACACTTATGATGAGCATATAGATGCGGCTAACGAATATTTGAATTAAGCTGGGACTACTTAATAGGTATAAAGCATGGACAATATTAACAGAGAATACATTGATTCATACATTAACGGCCTCATTAAAGAGGATGATGAAAAATTAAATAAATTCAGAGAATATTGCGAGGAAAGGAACCTTCCCATCATCCACAAAGAGGTGGGGCAGTTTATTAAACTTGTAATAAAGCTTTTGAATGCCAAAAACATAATAGAAATAGGCACTAATGTGGGATATTCCGCCATATTCATGTCCAAGGCCATGAATGATGAAGGAAGGGTGGTCACCTTCGAAAGAAGCGAAAAGTTTTACAGGGAAGCATTAAAAAATATAATGGATTTTGGCCTTGAAGACAAAATCCGTGTATGTTTCGGGGATGCTGTCGACAAGCTGGATGAAATCGAAGGATGCTTTGACCTGGCCTTTATAGATGCAGCCAAGAGCTATTACAGGGTATTCTTTGACAAGTGCTTAAAGATGATGAAACCGGGAGGAATCATTCTTTCAGACAATGTCTTGTATCAAGGCATGATAGCCACTGATGACCTGGTTGTGAGAAGAAAGAAAACCTTGGTAAGGAATTTGAGGGATTACCTGAAATACATATCTCATGATGAGAGATTCGTTACCTCAGTCCTCCCTTTGGGGGATGGATTGGCAGTTACATTGATAAAATAGAGGAGTGAATATGTTACCGAAATTATTAGCACCGGCCGGGAACCTGGACAAATTAATTATGGCCGTCCAATACGGGGCCGATGAAGTATATTTTGCCGGCAAATCATTGGGAATGAGGGCAGGGGGCAGAAACTTCTCCCGAAAAGATTTGGAGCAGGGAGTGGATTATTGCCACAAACATGGAAGGAGAGCCCATGTCACCGTAAACATAGTCCCCCACAACGATGATTTAAAGGGCATTGAGGAATATTTAAAGTATTTGTGGAAAATAGGGACGGATGCCCTGATAGTAGCCGATCCGGGAGTTATAGAAATCGTCAAGCAGACGATTCCCGATATGCGGATTCATTTAAGCACCCAGGCAAATACTACAAATTACCATGCTGCGAACTTCTGGTACAAACAAGGAGTTAACAGGATTGTCCTGGCCAGGGAGCTGACTTTCGAGGAAATTGAAACAATAGTGAAGAATACACCTAAAGATTTGGAATTTGAAACCTTTGTCCATGGGGCCATGTGCATATCCTATTCAGGCAGGTGCCTTCTGTCAAGCTTCATGACCGGCAGGTTTTCAAACAAGGGTGATTGTGCCCAGTGCTGCAGGTGGAAATACTATCTTGTGGAAGAAAAAAGACCGGGAGAATATTATCCTATAGAAGAGAATGATGAGGGAACCTTTATCATGAATTCCAAGGATATGTGCATGATAGAACACCTGCAGAAGTTTAAGGACCTGGGCATCAAGGCTTTAAAAATCGAAGGGAGAAACAAGAGCGAATACTATACCGCCCTGACAGTCCGGGCATACAGAAATGCCTTAGATGAACTTGAACTTCCTGAAAACCAAAGGAATACCGCCTACTGGAAAGAAGAGCTTGAAAAAACATCCCACAGGGATTTTTCCTATGGCTTTTACTTCGGCAACCCCTACCGGGGGGGACAAACCTATACCTCTTCATCCTACATCAGGCCCTATGATGTGGTTGGAATAATCAGGTCCTATGATGCCGAATCTAAGATCGCCACAGTGGAGCAGAGAAACAAGTTTTCGGAAGGGGATGTATTGGAATGCTTCGGGCCCAGGGGAAGACACTTTGAATTAATCGCCAAGGACCTAAGGGACGAAGAAAACAATAAAATAGACTCTGCACCACATCCCCAGCAAATTGTAAAGCTGCATATGACAGAACATGCAGAGCCCTATTTCATATTAAGAAAGAAAGTAGAAGAATAAAATCAGTTTCCAACATTGGATATTAAGGCGTCATGAAGTTTTTTCAGCGCCTTTTTTTCTATTCTTGAAACATAGGACCTTGATATACCCAATAGTTTTGCTATTTCCCTCTGGGTTTTATGCTCCTTGTTTCTTATTCCGTAGCGCATTTCAATGATGAATTTCTCCCTTTTTTGAAGGGTCTTATCCAGAATTTCGTCCAAGACTTTTATTTTTTCTTCCTTGTCTAGCCTGCCTACTATTTCTTCACCCTCATATTTTATTATGTCAATGAGGTAAATATTGTTGCCTTCCTTGTCTGTTCCCAAAGGGCCCTGAAGAGATACTTCCTTTTTAAGTTTCTTTTCGCTTCTAATGGTCATCAGAACTTCGTTGTCAATGCATTTGGCTGCATAAGTTGCAAGCCTTATGCCTTTTTTTTCATCAAAGGTTGAAACAGCTTTAATCAGGCCTATTGTCCCTATGGAAATCAGGTCTTCCTGATCAATTCCCACAGACTTGTATTTTTTTATTACATGGGCCACAAGGCGGAGATTTCTTTCGATTAAAATATTTCTTGCTTCTATATCGCCTGCCTTGGATTTTTCAATGAGCATGGCTTCTTCTTCCTTGCTTAAAGGCTGCGGGAAAGAACATCCGTTAGTTATGTAACCAAAAATAAATATTGCTAATGGCAATATTAATTGCAATAAATCTTCAACCAAAAAAAACACCCCCGGAATTATATATTATATGCAGGATAATAAAAAAACTGTATGTACCCCAAAAAAATTTAAAAAAGTGTAATATTTAACAGCATTTCTGCCATTAAATATTACATTTGTCTTTATTACATATCCTCTTCCATGGGAGAAGCAGTTCCGTTTTCAGGCTGGGCAGGAGTTCCGTTCACGGGGCAGTTCATTCTTCTCATGAGTTCTCTCAATTGCTCGCAGTTAATGCGGGGCATCATACCCGGTTGCATCATTTCCGGCATCGTGGGGTAGATATTGCCATCAGCAGGCGGCATACCCGGCATTTGGGGAGGCATTCCCGGTGTGATGGGCATTTGGGTTTGAGGCATTTCAGGCATACCTGGCATCATTGGCATTTGGGTTTGAGGCATACCCGGCATCATTGGCATTTGGGTTTGGGGCATACCCGGCATCATTGGCATTTGGGTTTGGGGCATACCGGGCATCATAGGCATTCCGGGCTGCATTTCAGGCAGCATCCACGGGGGTATTAAACCGGGCATTCCGGGCATAGCACCGGGTTGTGTCAAATCGGGCATACCGGGCATAGATCCTGGTTGTGTCAAATCGGGCATTTCAGGCATTTGTGGAAGGGCAGGCATATCTCCGTCTAATTCAAAGGGCATATCAGTATCAGGTATAAAGGGGGTCTGGTACATGTTTCCCGGCATCCGGGGCATTGTGGGACTTGAGTTGGTAAAACGCAATTTCTTATCATTTGAATATTTTTGCTGGCTCATCCCCATGGGATTATAATTGTGAGGCAAAGAATCATAGTGCGGCATATTATTTCTATAATTATTCATGCTATCCTCCATATAATTGATTTTCCCTATATTAATATACGTTTGAATTAAATATTAGTGAATTAAAAAATAAAGATTCTTTACTAATTTATAGAATTCATATAAAATGTTGGATAAAGGTACAGGAGGTAATTAATGCATATAAGCAATTTGCACACTCACAGCCTCTATTGTGACGGAAGCAACACCATTGAAGAAATGATTCTTTCAGCTCTTGAAAAGGGCTTTGATTCCTTGGGCATTTCAACCCACGGACCTGTTGATGAGGACACATATTGGAATATTAAGAAGGACAAGGTAGAAGAATATATTGAGGAAGTCAAGAGATTGAAAGAAAAATATAAGGATAAAATTGAGATATTTTTGGGCATGGAATTGGACTATATACCCGGCTTGGGCTTTTCGGACCTCTCTTTGTCCTTAATGAAAAGGCTTGATTATTACATAGGGTCCGTCCATTACCTGGGAACATTTAAGAATGGGGTCAGGTGGACAGTTGATTACAATGTTGAAGAGTTGTTAAAAGGTATAGATGAATGCTTTGGAGGGAATATAAGAAAAGCGGTTGAAACATATTACGAAGCAGTTTCAGAGATGGCAGAAAGGTATCAGCCTCCCATAATCGGGCATTTGGATTTATTCAATAAAAACAACAAGGACAATATTTTGTTTGATGAAAGGGAGGCCTGGTATGTGGAAGCGGTAAAAAGATGCCTGGATACAATCAGGAAGACTTCTTCCGTAATTGAAATAAACACCGGAGGAATGGCAAGAAATAACAACAAGGAACAGTATCCTTCAACCATGATACTGAAATTGATTAAGGAAAGAAATATTCCCTTAGTGGTAAATTCCGATGCCCATACTCCGGATAAAATTGCCTTTAAATTCAATGATATGTACAGATTGTTACATGACTTGGGCTTTGACAGTTTAGTTTATTTAACCGGTAAGGGGTGGAAGAGGCAAAAAATAAAATATGATGAAAAATACGAATGATTATGCTATCATTATTAAAGAGGAGATGAAAATATGATAAATATATTGCTTGTGACCCATGGAGACTTAGGCAAAGAATTATTGAAAAGTTCCGAGCTTATAATAGGTAAGGTGGAAAATGCCGAGAGCATATCATTTTATCAGGGTGAAAGCTTTGAAACCTTATTGGCTAAAGTTGAAAGAATCATAGAAAATTTATCCGACGATGAGCTTATCGTATTTACCGATATGTATGGAGGAAGTCCCTATAATGCTGTAAACCGGGCAATGAAAAACAGGAATTTTTATCATATTACCGGTATTAATTTCCCCTTGTTCATAGATATTGCCATCAGCCGCGATACCTACAGTTTAAAGGAGATTGCGGAAAAAATAATAAAAAACGGGAAAAAGAGCATAGTGTTTGTAAATGAAAAGTTTTTAACAGACTGAGGTAGAAGATGAACGATGTATTCATAAGAGTTGACGACAGGTTGTTGCACGGCCAGGTGGTAGTATCATGGATACCCTATCTTCAGGCAAAGGTAGCAGTCATTGCAGATGATGAATATGCAAATGATGAATTCATGAGGTCCCTTATAGAAAGCTCAGGACCTGAAGGTGTCAGGGTGCATGTAAAGACCATAGATGAAACCGCAGAATTCTTAAAGGATGACAGGGATGATAAAATTCTTGTTCTTCTGAAGAGTATAGAAGGGTTAAACAGATTAATAAAAAAAGTTAGAATAAGCAGCATAAATATAGGCGGCCTGGGAGCCGGCCAGGGAAGAAAAAGATATTACAACTCAATTCACTTAAGTGATGATGAACTTAAAATATTAAAGGATATAGCAAATGAAAACATTGTTGTTGAAGTAAGGATTCTTCCAAAAGACAAGGCCATTGTCATAAAAGGTAATTAACATGACTTACTCCGATTATTTTCTACTTAGCATTTTTTATTTTTGGGCAAGCAGTACATCCCTCTCCTTGGGAATTGGTTATTATACCATCTACAGGCCTGTAATGGCCGGAATGATTGCAGGTTTAATTCTCAAGAACCCGCAGAAAGGTATGATGGCAGGTGCCCTTGTCAATATTATATATATTGATTTTGTATCGACGGGAGGTTCCTTTAAAGGGGACCAGTGCCTGACAGCCATTGTGGCGGCTATGGTTTCCATATTATATGATCTGGACCCTCTTGAAGCTTCAGCTCTTGCCTATCCCTTTGGTTTTTTAGGCATATTAATCTGGAAATACAGGTTGAAAATAAATAATATTTTCGTACATATTTACGAAAGAAAATACAAAGAGAATAAGGCTCCCGACATAAGTGTATACGACGGGCTTCTGCCCCAGCTTTTGCTTTTTGTCATGAGCACCTTAGTGTTTACGGCGGCGTTATCATTGATGTTTTTATTGAATGATGCAGTAAATTTCAAGAATATCGGGGCTCTTTATTATATCGGATTAATATTGGTTATACTTTCAGCCTTCAATATATTGTATAAAATAAAGAATAAATATAATTTTATAATCTTTGGAGCGACTTTTTTAGCAGGAGAACTCTTGGGTATAAGGGCTTACATCCTATTTGTTTTGATAATCCTGACCCTTTTGTTTACTGTCGATAAGAAAGTTGATTTTGCAAAAAATATTTTTAAAGGCCCAATAAAGAAAAAAGACCTGGTCTATTCATGGTTTATATGGATGAATTATTCTCACTCATGCTACAGCTATGACAGGCTGATGGGTTTAGCCTTTGCCCACAGCATGAAAAACATCTTTAAAAAATTATATGACAATAAATACCAAATATCTGAGGCCATACACAGGCATACGGAGTTTTTCAATACGGAGCCAAATATGGGGACCCCTATCCTGGGATATATCATAGCTTTGGAAGAAGATAGAAGAATAAAGGATGAAAGCTTCGAAGACATTTCCTACATAAAAAAGGGCATGATGGGCATATCTGCAGGGCTGGGAGATTCTTTCACCCAGGTGATCCTGGCCCCCTTGTTTATATCAATGTCCGTGATGCTCTGTTTGGATAATGATTTTTATCCCGCCTTCATACCCGTGATACTTCTTGCAGCCTTAATACTCTTTATTTCTTATGCGGGTTTTATGAACGGGTATTTTAAAGGCAAGGAATTTATGCTTCAAAGAATAAAAAATGTTAAACAAAGTAAGCTACATACATATTTTCCATACATGTTTTCCGGAATTTTGGGCATGTCAATGAGTAAGCTCTTGTTTAACGATATAAGGCCTTATGAAAACATATTTACTATAATTACGATTATATTTGCAGCCTGTCTTACTTTTATGAGAAAAAGAGGAGAAAGATGAAAAGAAAAGTCGGAATAATGGGGGGCTCTTTCGACCCTATCCACATAGGCCATTTAGCCGTGGCAAATGAAGTGCTGAACATATATGAACTGGACGAAATAATATTTGTTCCTACAGGGGATCCCCCTCACAAGGAAGGGCTGAGGGCTGATGCCTGTCACAGGTTGATGATGGTGACCATGGCTGTCTTGTCCAATGACAGGTTCAGTGTTTCGGACATTGAAATTAAAAGCTCCGGCAAAAGCTATACCTTGAATACCTTGACCGAATTACATAAAATATATAAAAATACGGAATTTTATTTCATAACCGGGACCGATGCCGTAATAGATCTTCCAAATTGGCATGAGCCAGGGGAAGTTCTGAAGCTTTGCAGGTTTATTGCAGCTACAAGGCCGGGTATCAGCCTTGAAGAAGTCGGTATAAAAATAAAGGGCATCATGGAAGCATACGGCGGGAATATTGAAATATTGAAGGTCCCAATGCTTCAAATATCTTCCACGGATATAAGGGAAAGATTCAGGACGGGAGTATCGGCAAAATACCTGATACCTGAATGTGTTGAGCAATATATAATCAAAAACGGATTGTATCGGTATGGGGACACACGCCTTTAATATATGAATCTTTAAGGGAAAGATATCGAGGATACGTAAATGGACATCGAAGAAATAAAAAAAGAATTGGAAAGAGAATTAGGGCCCAAATTATATCTCCACAGCCTGGGTACCATGGAGGAAGCGGGCAAACTTGCCTCCTTGTACGGGTGTGACATTCAAAAGGCAAGAATAGCAGGTTTGCTGCATGACTGCGGAAAGGCAAGCTGCAAGGATAATTTAAAGCATGCCAAAAAAAGCGCAGAACTTGCCGGGACCAGGTACGGGGTTAAGGATAAAAGCATTATGGACGCAATTTTGTATCACACAACCGGAAGAGTCAATATGACTCTATTGGAAAAAATAATATTTATAGCCGACAAAATTGAGCCCGCAAGGCATTACGAAGGGGTTGAAGAAATAAGAAAGGAAGCCTATAAAGATTTGGATTCTGCAATAATAAAATCATTAGAGTCAACTATTGAATATGTTAAGAAAAGAAATATGGTTCTTGACATGGAATCAGTGAATACACTTAATTATTTGAAGGAGGGTAAATGATACCGGTTCAAAAAAGAATTGAAACAATCCTAAAAGCCTGCAACAACAAGAAAGCCTTTGACTTTGTTGTTTTAGACGTGTCAAAAGCAAGTTCCATCACCGATTATTTCATCATATGCAGCGGAAACAACGAAAAACAGACAGCAGCTATTGCCGAAGAAGTCCTTAAAAAGGGAGCCGAGGAAGGGATAGATTTCTTCTATTATGAAGGCTTTGAAACATGCAGATGGATTTTGTTGGAAACCGATGATATTATTGTTCATGTCTTTCACAAGGATGAAAGGGCCATTTATGACCTGGAATCCTTGTGGTATGACAATAATTCATTGGATGTTGAGCAATATGGAATAAAAAATTGGAAATAGGAGGTTTTTATGAATAGTGTCATTCATACAAGCAATGCGCCTGCCGCGGTAGGTCCTTATTCTCAAGGCATAAAGGCCGGCTCGACCATATATGTTTCGGGACAACTGGCAATCAATCCGGCTACGGGAGAACTTTACAAGGGTGGAGACATAAAAGAAGAGACAAGATTATGCTTAATGAATATTAAAGCTATTTTGGAAGCAGGGGGAGCATCCCTTAAGGATGTTGTAAAATGTACTGTATTTATCAAGGATATGAATCAATTTGGCCTGGTAAATGAAGCGTATGCCCAAGTATTCGGGGATACAAAGCCTGCCAGGGTATGCGTGGAAGTATCAAGGCTTCCTAAGGATGGAAATGTGGAAATAGATGCAATAGCAGTGGTATAATTGTGAACAAGTCCAAGGGTGTTATTGCTATGAGTATCATATAGTGTCATCCTGAGGGCTTTAGCCCGAAGGATCTCATGAGATCCTTCGCTTACGCTCAGGATGACATTTATACATTTGTATATTTTTTTCGTCTTTTTTTCCTGTTGAGACGAATTCTGATATCATTGTATATTTTCAACAGGAGTATTGAAACAAAAGCAAATAATATTACATAACCAAGGAACTTGACCATGGAAAGAAAAATATTGTTTTGTTTTTCTTGTTCCAGGCTTATAACCGATATGGGAGATATTAAGTTTACAGTCCCCAAAACTTTACCGTCCAGGGTGTATTCAATCCTTCCCACCACATGATTTGCTTCTATGGGGAGGGTTATATCGTTTATGTATACATTTGATTTAACATCATCAATTGAATTTTTAGCAAGAAGAACAGTCAAGTCGCTTTCAGTAATAAGAGATATTTCTTTTGAATCCCCGTTGTCAATTTTTACATTTCTTATAAAGGTATTCTTGCCCACCAAGGTAGTGCTTACATACTCTTCAAATCCGTAATTGAAAAGATTATGGGCATCCTGATACATTTCGAGAGAAACACCCTTCATCATGACAGCTATGAGTTCAGTACCGTCTTTTTTTGCGCTTGCAACCAAACAGTTGCCGGCCTGGGGAGTGTAGCCTGTCTTAACCCCGGTTGCATATTCGTAATAGGGGCTTATGTACATGCCGTCAACGTATATTTGATTATAGCTTGTATTATATATGAGCTTGTTCAATGATGTGAAATACCTGGGTTCATCCTTTTTATTGGTTGTTTGTATTTCATACTTGGTTGTTGCCACGATTTTTCTGAATATATCATTTTTCATGGCATACCTGGTTATTAAAGCAAGGTCTGCGGCAGTAGTGTAATGGTTATCGTCATGAAGGCCGTGGGGATTTGTAAAATTAGTGTTATATGCCCCCAACTCTTTTGCCTTGGCATTCATCATTTTTACAAAGCTCTCCAAGTTGCCTCCGTAGTGTTTTGCAATGACGGAAGCCGCATCGTTTGCCGATGGCAGCATCAGGGCATAGAGGAGGCCTTTTAAAGTTAGAATTTCCCCCGGTTCCAATGCTATGTGGCTCCCTTCTATTTCATAAGGAGTATCCTCATCTACCGTGATGACATCACTTAATTCTCCCATTTCTATTGCAAGAATTGCAGTCATAATCTTGGTTAAACTGGCAGGATACATTTTTTTATCCGCGTCTTTTTGTGCTAAAATCGTACCGCTTTCCGCATCGATTAAAACGGCAGATTCGCTTAAGATTGCAGGGCTTGCATAGGCCTTGTAATTAATTGTCAAAAAACAAGAGAAAATAAGTATATAGAAGAGTATCCGTTTTGTCATGCCTAACTCCTTTGTCCTCATAAATAATCAAAATATAGTATAGCAGAAAATTTTATATTTGTAATCAATATTTTTGATTTTTATTGGACATTTAATATATATCAGCTATAATTAAATTGAAGAGGTATGGGGGTATACCGGGGAAGATTCAAAAATTGAGGGGGAGCAATGAACAACAGCGTCTATAAGAAAGGATTAGCTCTTGTTTTAATCATTGCTATAATTATTATGATTTACATAGGGAGCAAATTGTCGGGCAGGGAACAAGAAATTGTTTTTACAAATCCTGCAGATAATGAAGCTGAATCTAATGAGTCAGAATATATTTATGTTGACATAGACGGAGCCGTAAATAATCCGGGAGTCTATACCCTGCTTGAGGGAAGCAGGGTTATCGATGCCATCAATATGGCGGGAGGACTTAAAGAAGGAGCATACACCCAAAATGTAAACAAGGCCAGAAAACTGACCGACGGGGAAAAGATCTATATACCCTCAGAGGGAGATATGGATGCGGAAAACCTTCAGACCAATAGCCTGATTAATATCAACACTGCTTCTGCAGAACTCCTGATGACTCTTCCCGGTATTGGGGAAGTATATGCCAAGAGGATTATAGAATACAGGAATAATAAAAGGTTTAATTCCATTGAAGAAATTAAAAACATACAAGGAATCGGGGATAAAACTTTTGAAAAACTAAAAGATTTAATAACCATCAATTGAGAGGAGTTTAAAATGGATGTAAACAGGTATTTCAGGATGATTCCTAAAGTGGATTTGATAATGGAAGATGAAAGAATCAAGGAATTATCTGCTGTTACGAGCAGGGATTTAGTGCTGGAATGCACCAGGAAGGTAACCGATGACATAAGAGCCTTTATTAATGGCAACCCTGATAAGGAAAACGAAATCAATACCCTTATTGATAATATAATAGACAGTATAATTCTTAAGGTAAATAAATTGTCTTCATACAACATGAAAAAAGTTATAAACGGAACGGGAACAATACTTCACACTAACCTGGGCAGGGCACCGATTTCCCAGGAAGCAGCGGAAAGGGCTAAAGATATCGTAACCGGCTATTCAAACCTTGAATTTGATTTGGAATCGGGAATAAGGGGGTCCAGGTATGCCCATTTTGAAAAGATAATTACAAGAATAACAGGTGCAGAGGCGGCTTTGGCGGTCAACAACAATGCGGCTGCCGTGCTTCTTATACTGTCAGCATTGGCCAGGGACAAGGAAGTAATAGTATCAAGGGGAGAATTAGTGGAAATAGGAGGGTCTTTCAGGGTTCCCGATGTAATGAAGCAAAGCGGGGCTAAATTGGTCGAGGTTGGCACGACAAACAAAACCCGCTTAAGTGACTATGAAGAAAGGATTTCTTCCGAAACTGCCGCCTTGTTAAAAGTCCACACAAGCAATTACAGGATTGTCGGTTTTACCGAAAGCGTATCCATTGAAGACTTGTCTGCCCTGGGCAGGAAATATAACCTGCCTGTCATTGAAGATATAGGTAGCGGGGTATTGACAGACCTTACAAAGTTTGGCCTGACCTACGAACCTACGGTTCAACACTCCATAAAGGCAGGGGTCGACATCATATGCTTCAGCGGCGACAAGCTTTTGGGCGGTCCCCAGGCAGGAATCATAGCAGGCAAAAAGCAATACATAGATAAAATAAAGAAACATCCCTTGAACAGGGCAGTAAGGATTGACAAGTTCACGGCAGCCCTTTTGGAAAGTGTGTTCCATGATTACATTGACGAAGAAAAAGCCCTCAAAAACGTACCTGTGCTTAAGATGATGAAGATGAATGCCGAAGACATAAGACTAAGGGCTGAGACTCTTGCTCAAAGGTTAAGAGAAATCCGGGAATTGGCCATAAGTGTTGGAGAATGCTATTCCCAAATAGGAGGAGGGGCTCTTCCCCTGGAAAAAATCAGGAGCTATGCGGTTTGCATAAAACCTGAAACCATGAGCTGCGCAGGCTTTGAAAGGAAATTGAGGAATTTGGAGGTTCCCATAATCGGAAGAGTTGTAAATGATACCTTCCTCATAGATTTAAGAACGGTTCTGGAGGGAGAAGATCCGGTAATATATAAGGGGATCAAGAGCTTGTTTAAATAGTTATGGAGGATTTATGAGAAACATTATTATTGGAACGGCAGGACACATAGATCACGGAAAAACAACCCTGATAAAAGCCTTGACCGGAAGAGAAACGGACAGGCTGGAGGAAGAAAAAAGAAGAGGAATAACCATTGATTTGGGATTCACATATTTTGATCTTCCCGATGGCAGCAGGGCAGGTATTATAGACGTGCCCGGCCACGAAAAATTTATTAAAAACATGTTAGCCGGGGTAGTGGGAATGGACATGGTTCTGCTTGTTATTGCCGCCGATGAAGGAATCATGCCCCAGACTACGGAGCATTTGAATATCTTAAACCTCCTGGGAGTAAAAAACGGGCTTGTTGTTTTAACCAAGAGTGACTTGGCCGACAAGGAATGGATAAGCTTAGTTAAGGAAGATATAAGCGAGTCACTGAAGAATACATTTTTGGAAGGGGCTCCCATAGTGGAGGTGTCATCAAAGACAGGATCCGGGATAAATGACTTGATTCAAGAGATTTATAAATTAGCTGAAAAATCCGTAAATACAAGGGAATTGAACACCATCGCCAGGCTTCCCATAGACAGGGTCTTTTCAATGACGGGCTTTGGAACTGTCATAACGGGTACCTTGATTTCAGGGATTCTCAAAAAAGGTGATGAAGTTGAAATTTATCCTGTCAATAAACTGTGCAAGATAAGAAATATACAGGTTCATTCCTCGGATGTGGAAAAAGCCTATGCAGGGCAAAGAACGGCAATAAATCTTTCAAACATAAAAAAGACCGATATTTACAGGGGCTGTGTTATAGCCCCCGTTAATTCCATGAGGAACACCAAAATGCTGGATGTCAAGTTAAACCTTTTGAAAAGCTCAAAAAGGGTGGTCATAAACCGTTCCAGGCTTCATTTTTATACGGGAACCAGCGAAATACTGGCAAGGGTAGTCCTCCTTGACAGGGATGAATTAAACCCGGGGGAAAGCTGTTATGCCCAGTTGAGATTGGAAGAAGAAATAGCAGTGAGAAGGGGAGATAAATTCATCGTCAGGTTTTATTCTCCCATGGAAACAATCGGCGGCGGAGAGATAATCGAACCTGTTCCCAAGAAGAGGAAAAGATTCGACGAAAACCTCATAGAAGAACTCAAGGTGAAGGAAAAGGGATCAGGGGCAGATGTTATTGAAAAGATAATCAAGGAAGCAAGAGATCTTGTTTCGGTTTGCTCCCTGGCTAAAACCACTGCTTTAACGGAAGAAGAAGTAAAAGAAGATATTGAAACTCTGGAGCAGGAAGAAAAAATATCTCTTTTTACGGTAAAGAATGAAAAGTATGTATGGCATAAGGCTTATGAAAGAGAACTGGAAGAAAATCTTGAAAATTATTTGTTTACCTACCACAAGGAAAACAAATATGCAAGGGGAGCCAGAAAATCAGAAATAAAAAGCAAGTTCCTTCCGGCTCTCAAGCAAGTATTGTTTGATGCTGTCATTCAGTACTTCTGCGAAAAGGGTTTATTGAAGTCCTTTGATGAATTCATAGCTCTTCCTTATTTTAATGTTGAATATGACGAGGATTATAAGTTTATCAAAGAAAGAGCCTTAAGCATCCTGAATTCCGCAAAATTTGAATTTTTAAGGACAGAAGAATTATCTGAAAAAATAAACCATGCAAGGGCGGATGAAGTAATTTCTCTGATGATTACCGACAAGGATTTAACCAGGATTAATGAGCTGATTACAACAAGAGACCTTTATGAAGAAGCAAAGAGAATTTTGGTTGAATACTTGCTTGAAAACGGCAAAATCAACGCTGCCACCTACAGGGATCTGCTCAGTACAAACAGGAAAACTGCAATAACGCTTTTGGAGCACTTCGATATGATTAAACTTACAAAAAGGGTAGAAAATGATAGAATTCTACTAAATCTTACATAAAAATTAGATTTTTCTTGACAAAGTCTATATTATTATGTAAGATTAATGAAAGTTTAATTTTTGTAACAATCTAATTTTAGGAGTGTAACAAATGAAGGTCTTGATTGTTGATGACGATCTTTTAACCATTAAGAACATAAAATACAGTTTTGAGCAGGATAATTACGAGGTTGAATCAACCGATGACAGCGAAGATGCCTTAAAAAAGATCGTAGCAAACGAGTATGATATTGTAATACTTGATCCTAATCTTCCCAATACGGAGGGTCTTGAAGTTTGTCAAAAAATCAGGGAAATATCCAATGTACCGATTATGATCCTGTCGGCAAACAATGAGGATATGAGCAAAATTTTAGGCTTGGAATATGGAGCCGATGATTATGTCACCAAACCCTTCAACATCTTAGAGCTCAAAGCACGAATTAAAGCAATCCTGAGAAGGACAAGGGGTACAAGCCAAAGGGCAAATGAACAGACCTTGATAGTGGATGATTTTACCATCAATGCCTTGGGAAGAAAGGTAAGCCTTCATAAGCAAGAAATTAATCTTACCGCAAAAGAATTTGATTTGTTGCTCTTGTTGATAACCAACCCGGGAAAGGTATTTTCCAGGGAGGAACTTTTGGAAATCATATGGGGCTACGAATACTTCGGTGACTTGAGAACCGTTGATGTACACGTAAGAAGACTGAGAGAAAAAATAGAAAGCAAGAATAAGGCCTACAAGTATATCCTGACCAAGTGGGGCCAGGGATACTATTTCAGAAACAGGACTTAAACCCTGCCAACATGGCTGAGATTGATAAAGGCTGCATTCATTAATATGATGCAGTTTTTTGTATTTTCATCACATTTTCCTCATTTAAAATCAGCTTGAATTAATCAATATAATATGTTAGTATTATTTTGATGGGAATAGATAGGTGCTGGTGTGCCTCCTGGTCTTCAAAACCAGTTGCGGGGCGTTAGTAGCGTCCCGGGTGGGTTCAATTCCCACATATTCCCGCCATTTTTAAGGAGATATGCAATATGCCTAAATGTGTATTGGTGTGTGTTACAAGACAAAAAACAAGCGAAAGACTGATAAAAAAAGGAGTTGAACTTTTAAAAGGAGATGAAGGCAGCTCCTTAAACGTTATACATGTCGTAAATGAAAATGACAAGTTTTTGAATAATTTAAGTGACGGTGATGCTTTGGAGTTCTTGTTTGAAATAACAAAGGACGTGGGTGCTGCAAATTTGGTAGTCAAAAGGTCCAAGGATGTAATAAAGACAATAGTTGACTATGCCGAAGAAATAAATTGCACACATATAGTTTTGGGACACTCAAACAATCCGTCAAACTCTTTTATTTCAAAGCTGCAAAAAAAACTTCCCAATGTTGTTTTTGTAATTTGAGATACTGATATGGGCAGATTTTTATTAATATTTAAATTCTTATTTGATAAAAATATCCCCCTTAAGGAAAAGTGGTGGGTGATAATTCCTCTTATTTACATACTTAGCCCTGCAGATTTGATACCTGCTCCCATATTGGGGTTCGGTATACTGGATGATTTGGTGATGCTGAGTTTTTTGCTGACGGTAATTTATGACAAGACCAAGAAATATTATTTCGATAATAAGATTAAAAACAAGGATGTAAAAGATATTATTGAAAACGTAGAATATGAAATTCACAAGGATGAGGAAGAATAAACTCATCCTATTTATTTGTTATAAATTATAAAAATATCTTTATTTTTGTCGAAATAATTGCTAATATATAGTTAATAATATTCGGAGGTCTGCCATGAACAACAATTACAGGATAATCCGCACTATTCATGAAAATGTATTCCAAAGAATTTTGGAATGCAAGGACAACGAAACAGGTGAAATTTTTTATTCAAATATAATAACAAGTAAAAAAGTTATTAATCTGATAAATGTTCAGGACTTAAGAAAATTGAACTCCAATATTTTAGAATGCTATGGTACCGAAGACAGGATTTACATATTTACCAAGTCATTGGAAGCAAATAGCAAAAAGCTAACAGACCTTGCGAAAAAGCTGACCATGAAGCAGCAGTTCAACCTGGCGGAAAAGGCAATCAATTTAGCCTCGGATATTTTTAACATGACTGATATTGTCCAGCAGAAAATTTTGGATTTGGACAGGCTGTACATCGATGGAAATAATGAGCTCCTGGTAGACTGTAACCTTATCTTTGACCAGGAGTATGACATAGCGGACAACGAGACCTTTAAGAGATTAGGCAACATCCTGCATGTTATTTTTTCAGGAAGTGAAATCATTGACTATAACATATCCGACGATATACCTCCGGATATAATAAAGATAATAGTGAGATGCATTACAAGGGAATATGTCTTCCCTAAGGATGCCTTGACCGAACTTAAAAGTTCACCTATATTAAGCATGATTTTTGGTGAAGACATTACCGATGAAATCAGTGACGAGCCAAAGGAGCCTGACATTGTGATACACGATGAAAGCTCCGATGATTATCTCAATATTTATCTGGAAGAGGAAGAAGCTCTTACCAGGGAAAAGGGCTCGGTTAAAAAGGATATCATAAGAGCGGCAGTATCCCTGTTTATTGTTGTTTTGGTCCTTCTTGTGGGGAACACCATAATAAAAAAATTAAACAAGAACAATGAAAGCGGACCGGTTAACAGCAATGAGCCTCCGGTAAGCTCACCGGCAGATACACCGGGGAATCCGGCGGAAAACAATCCTCCGGAAGAAACACCCGGATACGAGTCCACTGATATACATTTGAACGAAGAACTCTTGAAAAAAATCGGATATGACGGCATGGTGGCTCAAAAGGATAAGGATATATACCTGGAAGGAAACAGCTCCTTAGTGGTGGAGAACCCGGGACAAGAAAAAGTTAAAGCCCTCTTTGCCGTGGTTGACTTTACGGATGAAGACTACAATTATATGCTTATGAGGCAGATAGGTATTTCGGGTAAAATGAAATCTCAATACGACACCAAGGCCCAGGTGGTTTTTGAAGCCTATAAGGATAATGCAATGAAATCAAATTTTCATGCATTAGTCAACGTATATGATGATATCTGGTCACAGTTTACTGTCCCCATAAATGTAACGGATGCCGACATCCTTCGCATTTATTTGGAATATGAGGGTCAAAACAAAGTATGGATTGATTCCCTGGTAATTGATGTAATCAAATAATAAATTGAGCATGCTTAAGTTAATGTCATCCTGAGCGTAAGCGAAGGATCTCATCAGTCGGGGACACGCAGTGTCCCTTGTTTAATAAAAAAATATATAAAATATTAAAATTAACTGAACTTTTTCTTAAGTTGGTACGTCTAATATATGGACTGAAATGCAAAGAGAGGTGGAAGATGGATATTATCAAAATGGAGGGTATTTCAAAGCTTTACAAATCCGGTCAAATACAGGTTGAAGCTTTAAAGAACATATCCTTCAGAATTCAGGAAAAAGAATTTGTTTCTATAATGGGTCCATCCGGGTCGGGAAAATCAACACTCTTAAACATAATAGGGTGTTTGGACCATTCTACAAGCGGCACCTATGAATTAGCCGGTAACCAGGTAAATAAACTGAGCGATTCAAAGATGTCCGAAATGAGAAATAGGTTCATAGGATTCGTATTTCAAAGTTTTCATTTGCTTCCGAGGATGACTGCATTGAAAAATGTTGAAATTCCTTTAATATACAGGGGAGTCAGCAGCAAGAGAAGAAAAGAACTGGCTGAAAATGCCTTAGAGCTGGTAGGATTAAAGGATAGGATGACACATTTGCCGTCCCAGTTGTCCGGAGGCCAGCAGCAAAGAGTGGCAATAGCCAGGGCTATAGTGGGGAATCCTTCCATTATTTTGGCGGATGAACCGACAGGTGCCCTGGATACCAAATCCGGAGATATGATCATGGAATTATTTATAGAATTAAACAGGAAAAAAGCTATGACAATTGTGCAGGTAACTCATGAAGAACAAATCGCCGAATACGGCTCAAGAATCATAAGACTTGTAGATGGTCAAATAGTATCTGATGATGTGGTGGAGGTAAAAAATGTATAAAAAAATTATTTCGATAGCTATAGTGTTAGGATTGGTATTCTATGGCGGGTATTTAACGGCCAGATGGATGATCTCCGATGATTTGCAGACTTCCACGGGGCCGAGATACTCAACAAAGGCCGTGGAAAGAGGAGATATAAAGCAAGGAGTCAATTTAACGGGACAGCTTAGCGGCAACTGGGGAGGCTCCATAACCGCACCAAAGCCGGTAGGGATAACCGATTCAAACGGTATGAGCGTATCTGTTACATACAGGATTGAAGAAGTATTTGTAGAACCAAACGATATGATAAAAAAGGGAGATAATTTGGTCCGTTTGTCTGCAGTAAACTTAGATGACATACTGAACGAACTGACTGAAGGCATACAAAAGAAACAGGAAGCTATACAGGAAAAACTGTCCAACCTGAGTAAAATTCTGAATCAGGATATTACGAACGTAAGCCAGGTTAATGCTTATGATGGGATAGTATTCAGGGCGCCCATCAGGGGACGTATAACCGAGCTTTCCGTTGAAGAAGGAGAAAAGGTAGAAAACTTCAATATTGCTACTATCGTTGATGACAGCAAGGTAAAGATTTCTTTCAAAGTAAATACATATGAATATGCAAACCTTCAAGAAGGTCAAAAAGTACTGATGCAGTACAGGAAGGTAACGGAGCACGGGACTCAGCTTGCTTTCGACGGCTTGTACCCGGGTACCATAACCAAACTGAACAAGAACAAGGTACCCTATGGCATGTCCTATATACATACGGGAACCATAGAAGCTGACAATCCCGGCCTTGTGCAACCTGGCATGGTAGTGACCATTTATACCGAGAATAACGGGTCTCCCGTAACGGCCTTATCCTATTCAGGTGATGTGCTTTCATTTGTAAATGAAAAGAAGGTATCATATTCTTATCTTCATGGCGGCAATGATTCTAATGTAGTTGCTACGGATGTCTATGTCAGCGTCAATGAATTCGTTGAAGAAGGGGACCTCCTTGTCCGCATAGCCGGCAGTGATGTGACCCAGTTGATTCAAAATGAAGTTGATGCCATAAATAATGCTTACCAGGATATAGAAGGCATTTACAAAAGAATAGATAAAATAAACGAACTGAAATCTAAATTAATGGTTACCGCCCCAACGGACGGAATGGTTGCTTACGTCAATTACAGAGAAGGGGATGAAATTATCGCTAGCGAACAAAGCGACCAGTGGTCCCTGATGCTCATGGATGTATACAATACTGACGAGATGTACATTTACACCACCGTTTCCGATTTGGATGTCCTATATATATCCCAGGATGCACCTGTTACCGTAACAGTTGATGCCCTTCCGGGAGAGATTTTTGAGGGTAAGGTCCTGAGACTGGATTCCTATACGGACTACAGGACGGGAGAAACCGTATATAACGTACAAATCAAAGTTGAAGGCCGGGAAGGCTTAAGACCCGGCATGAATACAAACTGCTTTGTTGATTCGGGAGAATCCCTGGATACCTTGCTTATTCCGATTGAGGCCGTATTCGAAGAAAACGGCAAACAGAAGGTTGAAGTCCTCGTTGGAGAAAATGAGGTGGAAGTAGTTGAAATTGAAGTAGGATTAATGAATGACATGTATGTGGAAGTATTAAGCGGCTTGGAAGAAGGTCAGCTTGTTGTTACGGGAAGCACCAAGGATTTGATGCCCAGTCAGTCTGTTCCCGAAAATGGCTCGATTCTGCCGGTTAAAAACTAAGGGGTGATAATAGTGCAAAAAAGAGAGAATATTTCAAATCTTTTTGTAAGATTGAAATTTTCTGCATTGATGGCATTGGACGGCATAACGTCAAATTTACTCAGAACATTTTTAACCGTCTTAGGCATTTCCATAGGAGTTGCAGCCGTAATCTCATTAACGGGAATAGGTGAGGGAGCAAGAAGGTCTATAGTTGAACAATTTGAAAGCTTAGGCGAAAATGTTATTGTCATAAAATCAAATGCGGATAATGTTAAGTTTGAAATAGAAGAAATAGAAAGCCTGCCGGTAAGGGTAACAGGCGTAGAATACGCTACACCCGTCATATACACCGAAGAAACTCCAATAAGGTGGAGAAGGGATGAAAGCGAAATGGACATAATAGGAGTGAATGAATATTACCCTGAAATCAAAGACCACCCGGTGGTCAGCGGGAATTTCTTTACATCCCTTCATGTTAAACAAAGGTCACCGGTTGTAGTATTGGGATACAATGTTGCAAAGTCCCTCTTAAACGGCAGGAGTCCCGTTGGCTATTCAATGAAAATTGACGGGATAAATTACAGGATAGTAGGTGTTTTGGGAGAAAAGGGTGAAGGCAAGGGAGACGGAATCGACGACAAGATCGTCATCCCTTACACTTCTGCCATGAAAATAGCCAAGACAAGAGATATATTGGAAATATGGGCCAAGTCCGCCAGCGCAGAAGATGCGGAACTGGCCATGGTACAGCTGGGCAGGATATACAAGAGAAAGGTTGGCCTGGGAGGCAATATTAAACCCGGTAACGGCCAAGAGGAAGAGGTTCCGGTAGAAGAAGGCGGAATAGATATGCCTGTTGACGGGCCTGTGGTTGAACCGATGCCAGAAGAACCCAGCACACCGGACCAGCCAGATAATGTCTTCGAAAAGGGAGAAGAACCTCTGACAATTACAAGCTTAAATAATTTGGTCAAGGAAGCTGACCAGGCAAACAGGATAATGACTGTCCTTCTTGGTGGTATTGCAGCCGTGTCCCTCTTGGTCGGCGGTATCGGAATCATGAATATAATGCTGGTGGCTGTTACCGAAAGAACAAGCGAAATAGGTGTCAGGAGGGCCCTGGGAGCAAAGAAGGAAGACTTGCTGATACAGTTTTTATTGGAGGCCGTCTATGTCAGCATAATCGGATGCCTTGCAGGAATTCTTTTAGGAGCCTGGGCGGTTAGCATAGTGGCGAGATACGGGCTTACTGCCGTAGTAAATCTTGATTCAATTCAAATAGCAGTCTTTGTAGCCTTAGCATCGGGACTTCTGTTTGGAGTTTATCCTGCAATAAATGCATCTAATCTGCCACCGGTAGAAGCTTTAAAAAGACAGTGAGTAGTCCCTGTATGTCATCTTGAGCTCACAATTTCGTCATCATGAGCGAAGCAAAGGATCCCATCATTATTGAAATATGAGATTCTTCAGGCTAAGCCTTCAGAATGGCAATATGATGTTTGCTTTGTCGCGGAAGAGGTTTTAATTTCAAAACCTCTTTTATTTTTTCATCTTTTATTGTATAATACCTTAAGAATATCTGCCGGAGGGTATTATGGAATTAAATATATCTATTGGGTTAAAATACAGAGAGGAAAAAATCGTCAGAATGGAAGATACGGCGAAAGTTTTCGGCAGCGGGGCTGCCGAAGTGTTTGCAACCCCTATGATGATCGGACTTATGGAAGCAGCATCCATGAATTGTGTTAAGGATTATCTGCCGGAGGGATGCTCAACGGTGGGAACCTTGGTTAATGTAAAGCACATAAGTGCTACAAGAGTAGGGAAAAAGGTATGGGCGGAAGCTGAGCTTGTGGAAATAGACAGGAAGAGACTGGTTTTCAAAGTAGCCGCTTACGATGAAGATAAGCAAATAGGTGAAGGAATTCACGAAAGGTTTATCATCAATGATGAAAAATTCATGAGTAATTTAAAATAATCCGTTTAGGTAAACCGATAAAGGGAGAAGAATATGAGATGTCCAAAATGTAATTACGCGGAAAGCAAGGTCATTGATACAAGACCTACCGATGATGGGTTCAAAATAAGACGTCGAAGGGAATGCATGGAATGCGGGCATCGTTTTACAACATACGAAAAAATAGAAGAAACCCAAATAGTTGTTATAAAAAGAGACGGCACAAGGCAGGGCTATAACAGGGATAAAATAATAAACGGCCTTATCCGTGCCTGCGACAAGCGGTCAGTAAGCCTTGAACAGATCGAAGCCATTGCGGATAAGGTTGAAAAGCAATTGTACAATACCTTCCAGAATGAAGTTTCAACGGAATTCATAGGCGAATTGGTAATGAATGAGCTTCAAAACGTGGATGATGTTGCATATGTAAGATTTGCTTCCGTTTACAAGAAGTTTAGAGATATAGATTCCTTTATGGATGAGCTGACCAAGATACTGAACGAAAGAAAGAAATAAGAAGAGGCGGTAAAATGTATATAAACTTGGATGTTCTCAGCATAACAAACGGAAATGTACATGTGGCAGACACTGAATTCGGCAGGATGAAAATTGATAAGATAGAAGCCGGGCAACTGAAACTGGTAACGGGTCGCATTATAGCCACTGACCCAATCTTGTTGTACGATGATGAATGTTTTTCAGAACAGGTTAAACCGGGCTTGTACAAGGTGAACATCTATGTGGGAAAGGCCGGAAACAGAAGAAAACAAACCGTGGCGGCAGAAATCAGGTTCAATGACAATGAGGCCGTAAAATGGGATATGGCATTATTGAAGGGTGAATCAGCCAAAGGTTTCAGCCATGATGAGTTTATGGGATTTGAAGTTGAAAACGGCCTTGCCTGCTTCATGGATGAAAAGGTCATGGAAATGCTTGATGTAATGAGCGAAGAAGATCTGGAGGCTTATGAGGCCAAAGTGAAGGAAGCGGTAAGGAAAAGCGATGATTCATGGGCTGATATAATCATGGATGATGAAAACTCCCTCAACATGATAGTTTTTGCCAGCGGCTGGAATGAAGGAACCTTTCCAACCTATTACGGTTATGATAAAAATAACAAACTTTCCAGGCTTGTAACCGATTTTATGGTTATAGAAAAGTAAACTTTAATAATTCCTTAAGTGATAGAAGATTGTTGAAATATTGCTTAAAGAGTGATAAAATAACATTTATTACGGCATATCGAAGGAAGACTATGAAAAAGAAAATAAACAAGTATGATATCGGGCTGATTGCCTGTATAATAATTATCAATGTTTTACTGATTATTTACGGGGGCCATCAGGCTATAAAAACCAATAATAAAGTAGCATTTATTTATTCAAATAATCGATTGGTGAGAGAATATGTCATTACTGATGAAGTTAAAGATGAGATTACGATAGAATCAGAAACCGGGGGCTATAACAGAATGCGCATCGAAGATGGACAAATATGGATACAGGATGCCAGCTGTCCCGATAAAATCTGTATCTATCAGGGCAAGATATCAAGAAACGGTGAAATGATAGTATGTCTGCCCAATGGTTTATTTATAAAAATTGTAGACGAAAGCGATCAAAGCGGAATTGATTTTATAGCGGATTAGGAAGAAAAATATTATGAACAGAACACAAAGATATATATTTTTGTCGCTGCTTACCGCAGCGGCTCTTATACTCAGCATAATTGAAGGCATGATACCCCTGCCTTACATTGCACCCGGAGCAAAATTAGGTTTATCAAATATAGTTATACTCTCAGTAATAGTAGTATTTGGTTTCAAGGATGCTTTTCTTGTAGTAGTTGTAAGAAGCATTCTTTTAATGCTTATTGCTACAAATCCGGTTACATTCATTTACAGTATTACAAGCGGAATTGTAAGTACCATTGTAATGTCACTGAGCTGTAAGTATTTTAAAAATATTTTCAGCTTAATCGGAATAAGCGTTTTGGGAGCTATGGCTCATAACACGACCCAGGTAACGGTCGCCGCAATACTCTTTACAACCTTGGATTTGTACTACTACCTGCCCATTTTGTCCTTGGTAAGTATTTTCACCGGCTGCTTTGTGGGGTATACAGCTATATTTGTAACCGACAATTTGGAAAAAACACTGTTAAAACTGGGAAGAGAGGCTTAAGATGAAGAAAGGCAATCCTATTTCAATAATTCTTTTAATACTTACATCAGTCATAACGGGAACCATCCTGGGAAAGGCATTTTCAAATGCACTCCCCATACTGAATTACGGCGAAGGAATAGGTTTCGGACCGGCGACCCTTGATTTAAGCATTATAACAATTACCTTCGGATTCAGTGCAAGTCTGACAGTTGCCGGAATAATAGGATTGATAGCAGGGATAATAATTTACAGGAAGCTGTAAGGATAAATATGAAGAAGATAATTTTGGCGTCAAGCTCTCCGAGAAGGATCGAAATACTGAAAAAGTATGCTGAAATAACCATCTGTAAACCCGAAACGGAAGAGACTGTAAATTCCTTTGATTACCCGCAAACAACAGTAATGAAATCGGCTTTTGAGAAAGCCTCAAGTATTCTATCAAAATGTGAAGAGGATGCGCTGATAATTGCAGCAGACACTCTCGTTTACCTGGACAAAATAATGGGTAAGCCCAAAAGCGAAGAAGAAGCCTTTCAGATGCTAAGCTGTTTGTCGGGAAAGACTCATTCTGTTTTTACGGGCATTTGTATCATAGACAGGGAGAGTTTAAAAAAGGTAGTGGATTATGAAGAAACTTCGGTTGTATTTCATGACCTTACCAAAGACTTTATCGAAAGGTACCTAAAAACCCGGGAGTATGTGGATAAGGCCGGGGCCTACGGCATCCAGGGATACGGGGAATTATTGATTAAAGAAATACACGGTTGTTACAACAATGTTAAAGGACTGCCTGTCGCAAAACTGAACAGTTTATTGACAAATCATTTTTCCGTAAGCTTGCTGTGAATAAATAATTGCATAGCGGAGGATAAAATGGAAAATAATAATTACACAATAAAATCAATTCCCGCGGATGACAGGCCGCAGGAAAAGCTTTTGAAATATGGGGCTAATACATTGTCTAACTCTGAACTGATTGCAGTAATTTTAAGGACAGGAACAAAGGAAGAAAATGTTGTTAGGCTGGCACAGAGAATTTTGAAGGAAGATGGCAAGGGACTCAGGAACATAGCGGAAGGCACCATCGAAAAATTTAAATCCTACAAGGGAATAAATGACGTTAAGGCTTCAAAGCTCATGGCTCTTGCGGAAATCAGCAAAAGAATGAGCTCATTAAAAATCGAAAAAATAAAGATCTCTTCTCCTGATGATGCTGCTGTCATCATGATGGAAGAAATGAGGTATTATCAAAAAGAGTATTTTAAAATAATACTTTTGGATACCAAAAACAATGTGAAAAAGATTTCCGAAATATCCGTAGGCAGCTTAAGCAGTTCAATCGTCCACCCCAGGGAAGTTTTTTATGAAGCAGTTGTAAATCTGGCATCATCAATAATATTGGTACACAATCATCCCAGTGGTGAATGTGAACCCAGTAATGAGGATATTGTTTTGACAAACAGGTTGGATGAATGCGGTAAAATTTTGGGAATAAAAATTCTGGATCACATAATAATAGGTGACGGGGTTTATTTCAGCTTCAAGGAAGAAGGATTACTCTAAAATGAAAGGATACATAAATGGGACTTTTTAGTTTTTTTACACAAAAAATAGGAATTGATTTAGGAACATCAAATACTTTAGTATATGTAAACGGCAAGGGAATAACCTTAAACGAACCTTCGGTTGTTGCTATAAATACGGCATCATACCAGGTATGTGCTGTTGGCAGCGATGCAAAGGCAATGCTGGAGAGGACTCCAAAGACCATAATGGCAATAAGGCCCCTGCAAAACGGGGTAATAGCAGACTTTGAAATAACAAGGGCCATGATAAAGTATTTCATTGCCAAGGGTCTTAATAAAAAAAGGTTTATTAAATCAAATATTGTTATAAGTGTTCCGGTTGGCGTTACCTCAATTGAAAGAAGAGCGGTTGAAGAGGTCGCATACGATGCAGGCGCTAGAAAGGTTAAGCTTGTTGAAGAACCCATGGCTGCTGCCATAGGAGCAGGCCTAAACGTGGACCAGCCCGTCGGCAACATGATTGTTGATATTGGGGGAGGAACGACGGAAATAGCCGTAATATCCCTGGGAGGAATTGTTGCCAGTGATTCTTTAAGAATTGCCGGAGATGATATTGACGTAAATATTAAGGACTATGTTAAAAATAAGTACAAAATGGACATAGGCATAGTTACTGCCGAAAATGTTAAGATGGTTTTAGGAAACGCAAGCAAGGATTATTATAAGAAAAAAAACAAAGAAGTTCCTGACAATGATGAAATGAGTGAAAACAATGAAGATGAAGCAATTGAAACGATGGAAATAAGAGGAAGGGACATAGTGTCGGGACTTCCTATAAAAATAACCATAACCAGCGATGAAATCAGGGAAGCTATCATTGAAACAATAAATTCTATAGTCAGCGCCATAAGAAGAGTACTTGAAAGAACACCTCCCGAATTGGCTTCGGATATTTATACAAACGGTATATATTTAAGCGGGGGAGGAGCCTTGCTGAAGGGCTTGGATATATATATAGAGAAGGAAACCGGAATAAAAGTGTTTATTGCCGAAAATCCATTACAAAGCGTTGCTTTGGGTGCGGGTAAAATATGTGAAAACTTATAAAGCGGTGAATAAATGAATTTTTTGAAGGCACATTTTAAGAAAATATTATTTTTTCTTACAATTTTTATATTGATAATTATGATCGGGCTTTCATCAATCGGACGATTGGGAGGGGCCGATTTGGGGTTTTTCGGGAACCTGATTTCAGGCTTTCAAAAAATAGTTTATAAGACAGGCAACACCCTTACAAATTCATTCTATTCGGTCCAGGAAATCGTCAAAATGCGTGAAGAAAACATAATGTTGACCGAAAATGTCTACAAGCTCAGGGAGCAGGTAAGGATACTGGAAAACATAATAAACAAGTCGGAAGCACTTCAAACGGAATATGAAATGAAGAAAAACCTTTCATATGATTATGTTGTTGGACAAGTAATCGCAATTGATGATTCAAACTGGTTCAGCAGGTTTACCATCGATAAGGGCGAGAATGACGGCATTAAGCAAAATGATATAGTTATACAGGCCGTAAAGACAGATGAGGGGATAGTGCAAATAGGCCTCATAGGAATTGTCACCCAAACATCATCCGAATGGTCCAAGGTTATTACCCTTTTGGACGAAAGCTGCAAGGTAAGCTTCAGAAATATCGAAAACGATGAAAGCGGTATTCTGCAGGGAAGCATTGACGGAACCGTAACCGGATACTTCTTTAACAGCAAGGTTTTTGCTGAACCGGGTGATAGTTTGGTTACATCCGGAATCGGAGAAGTGTATATTCCCGATATCTATATCGGGGATGTAAAAGATGTGGTTAAAACGACGGATGCTTCCACCCTCAGGATTATAGTCGAACCTGCAGTTGATTTTACAAAAATAAACAGGGTTTATGTCCTTAAGAAATAAGATGTTACGAAAGGCTTTAATATGAAAAAATTCATTCTTATGTCTTTCCTGATAATAATAGGTTTTGTGTTCCAAACCTCATTCATGATTTTTTTTAATCACTTCAAGGTTATTCCTAATTTTTCTCTTATTCTACTTGTAATTTTTGCAATAATGTCCGATGGAATCCAGGGAGGTCTTTTGGGAATACTGACCGGGCTCTTGTATGATTCCATGATTTACAGCATTTTTGGTTTATATACCTTGATTTATTTTTTAATAGGGGCCTTGATAGGAACCTACAGTATTGAAATGCTGAGGGAGAATAAATTTCTTTACAGCGTGGCAGCCGGAATATCGACCATATTTATGCATGCCTTGCTTTACCTGATTTTATTCTTTTTAAAATTCAGGGTAGGTCTGGCAGCCAAAATTTTTCCAAATATAATTCTTGAAACGGTTATAAATGCCGTACTTGTTGTCTTCGTGGCAAAAATCATAATGTATTTGTTTGATAGATTCAATGTAAAGGTATGATGCGGAATGGTAAAGTTTTTTAAGAATCGTTTTAATATATTGTACATGGTAATTATTATATTATTGGTCATTCTAGGTTTCAGAATGGCTGTTTTAACTATTGTTGAGGGAGAAGAATACAGGCAGATAGCAGATATTAAGAAAATAAAAGATATTCCGGTAAAGGCACCCCGTGGAAAAATTTTTGACAGAAACGGCGTTATCCTGGCCGATAACGTGTCAAGCTTTACCTTACAAATGTATACGGATGAAATAAAACCTTCCGATTTCAACGACATAGCATATAAATTGGCTAAAATATTAGATGAAAACATGGAAAGACCAATAGATGATTTTCCCATTGAACTTGATACCTTCGATTACATTGACGAAAGCCTGGAAATAATGGCCAGCGATACAAACAGCCTGGAAGAAATTGATGTCTTGACCTACCAAACCGCTGAAGAAAAAGCCATTGAAAAGGTAAAAGAAAACATTCATGAATGGTTGAACTACGAAACAATCATTTACGGTGAAAACTTTTCTCCCAAAAAAAGGGTTCATGCTGTCCTTTTGGAGGATGATGTCCCGATAATATTAGAGGGCGAAAACTTTGAATATGACCAAGATATGCTTATACCGATTGAAAGGGAAGAAAGTAAAGAAGATGAGGATGCGGAGGAGACAAAAACTCCCATACAAATATGGCTGGCAGAAAATAATTTAAAGGAAAACCTAAGCGCTGAAGAAGCAGTGGAGAAATTGCTGGTTAACAACAACAAGTATTTGTCCACCCTTTTTTCTAATTCCAAAATCAGGAGATTATCCTACGAATTCTTGAAAAAAGAAGGCTTAATATCAAATATAAAGCTTAATGACTTTTCATTCATCCAGGATGAGGAATATGAAAACATCAAAAGGAGTTTAAATGCAACCAACGAAGAAATAACCATGAGCACTACGGCAAAGGATGATTTTGTCATTTTAACCATGAAAAATTCCATAGACAGCCTGCTCAAGACTGTTTATGAGGGGAATGTAAAGATTAAGCCCGGTCAAATCCTTATAGAGAGATTGAAAGAAATCTATCCCGATTTACCGGTTAGATTTATAGAAGATGGTGAAAGCGGGATATTCGAATACACGGATACGGAAATACGCAATAAATATTTTTCCCAGCAGCACATGGACTTCAGCACATCAGCCTATGATTTCGTGAAGGAATTAGCTTTTAAGAATTTTGACGTCTTATATAATTTGATAACCGATGATGAAATAAAGTATTATTCTCAAATAGAATTATTAAAATATGTAAATCCTTCCATATCCATAAGCGATTGGGAGTACACTCCCATAAGAAACAAGAAAAACTGGATAAAAAACAACGTGAAATCCGCTAAGGATGATGGTGATTATTCTGCCAAAGAAGTGTTTGGAATGCTCAGGGAGTCCTTGGAAATACCTGATGACATCAATGATTACGATATGCGGAACATGATGGTACTAAGGGAAAGGTACAACAGAACAAGCTATTATTCCTACCATCCGGTGGATATTTGCTACGGGATTTCGGAAAAAACCGTTGCCATGATATCTGAAAGATCCCACGAATTAAGCGGTATAGACATTGAAATCGAACCTTTGAGATACTATCCTCAACACGAGAGCGCATCTCATCTCATAGGCTACCTGGGCAAAATTGCCCATGACTATGAAATACAGGAATATGTTGTTGAAAAGGGCTACAGCACCGAGGACATCATAGGCAAAACAGGGCTTGAAGAAAAATTTGAAGATTATTTGAGAGGGAAAAAAGGTAAAAAGACGGTTGAAGTAAACAATGTGGGAAGAACCATCCGCTCGGTGTCAAGTGATGCCCCAGTTCCCGGGGATGATTTATACCTGACCATTGACCTGCGTTTGCAGAAAAAAGCAGAAGAATCCTTAAAGAAAGGGCTTGAAAAGATTCGCGAAGGCGGTGTTTTTGAAAGCGAATGGGGAGACTTTTATTTCAAGGACAAATATGAAAATGCCTATTCGGGGGCCTTGGTTGCCCTTGATGTGAAAACGAGCGAAGTATTGGCTTTGGCAAATTATCCGGCCTACGATTTGAATTTGTTTTCAACGGGAATCACTACGGAGAACTGGAACAGCCTCCTGAATGATTCCAAGAATCCCCTGGCTCCAAGACCCCTCTACAATATTGCCATGCTTACAGCAATACAGCCGGGTTCTACATTTAAAATGATAACTTCCCTGGCTGCCTTAGAAAAGGGGGTAAATCCAAATACCACCGTATATTGCGCAGGAACCATGAAAGTGGGAGACAGGAATTTCAGCTGCTGGATTTACAATATGTTCGGAGGAAAGCACGGAGCCCAGACCATGTACCAGGCAATAATGAATTCCTGCAACTTTTACTATTATACAACGGTACTTGGAGAAAACTTAGCTACCCACCAAAAGCACACGGTTAAGGTTGATGCCGAAGATATTATTGACATGGCAAGGAATTTCGGTTTAGATTCCAAAACAGGAATTGAAATAGACATTCCCCAGGAAGCTTCCGGAGGAGTACCCAGCATAGAAGGAAAAAAATCCGGAATAAGGGTTTATCTCAGATTATTCCTGGAAGCAAACATAGAGAGATACCTTAAGGACGGGGTTGTAATTGATTCATCCATGAAAAACGAGATTGTTGAAGAAATAGTGAGCTGGATAGACAGGGATGAGCCCATGACAAGAAGCGAAGTTTATGAAGGCCTTAAAGCCTTAAACTTAAATCCTGATAAAACAAACGACAACTACATACCCTTGGTTGATATAATAAAATACTCTTATATAAACCAGGCAACCTGGACCGTGGGAGATAATTTAAACATTAGTATAGGCCAGGGAAACAATGCTTATACGACCTTGCAGATGGCAAACTATATAGCTTCCATCGCAAACGGGGGTTACCGAAACAATGTCAGCGTGGTAAAAGAAATAAAAACCTATGACGGCAAGCATACGGACTATGTTCCCTTAAGAAAATCCGAAAAAATACCCTTAAAGGATGACAGCTACCTGGATGTTGTCAAGTACGGTATGAAGCTTGTTTCATATGACGACAGTGCAAAACCATTTGCAAAATTCCCGGTTGAGGTGGGAAGTAAGACCGGTACTGCCCAAAATCAAGGGATTAATCCTGAAACCGGAGAGCCCTATGACGACTTTGCATGGTATGTGGCATTTGCACCCTACGATGATCCCCAGATTGCAGTAGCCTGCGTACTTTTTGAAGGAGGCTCGGGCCGTTATCCAATACCCATAGTGAGGGAAGTTATAGGAGAATACTTGAAAATAAACGGCTTGGCTGATTAATGCACCCTTTTATATCATCCTGAGGGCTTTAGCCCGAAGGATCTCATGAGCTCAAATAGTGTCATTCTGAACGCAGTGAAGAATCCCATCATTTTATGAAATCTTTCGCTTTGCTCAGGATGACAAATGGCGTGGTATGGATAACACGTGATAATTCTGAGAGCTTTAGCACGAAGAATCTCATGAGGTCATTCGCCAACACTCAGGATGACAAAAGCACAGGATATTATTGATATAATAAGGAGAATAATTATGAGTGTTATATTAACAGGTTCACAAAAAAAGAAAATAGGGAAAACAATAATCGGCATAAAGATGGCGGTTGAGCTTTCAAGAGGGGGCAGAAGGGTACTCATGGTTGATATATCATCCGGGAAGGTCAAAATGTCGGAATACCTGAATGTGGATGAAGGCATTATCTATGATGTTATTGATGTTTTGCAGAAAACCTGTTCTTTGGACCAGGCTCTTATAGAGATCAAAGAAAACCTGTATCTTTTGCCGTCTCCCAGGATAGCCGGTAAAATTGACAAGCTCAACAGGGAATTATTCATGAACCTGTTTCAATACACGGATGACTTTGATGTAGTAATAATAGACGCAGATTCTTTAACATGTGCCTGCATAGATTTTTCGAAAATAGATAATGCTATAACTCTGAACAACAATGATTTTTCCTGTATCAAAGAAATAAACGCAGATAAGGCAATTTCTTCTCAGACTTCAAATTTTATAGCTGTAATCAACAGGTATAATAAAAAGGAAGCCAAAAGAGGGAGAATGCTGAAAATAACTGATATCGAAAAATTAACCAAAACAAATATTTCATCAATAATTGAAGAAAACATAAATTATTTTTCTTTCAGCCATGAGAAGTTTTTTGATGAATATATATTGAAAACCGAAATAGACCATATAATAAAAAAATTAAATCTCTAAGCCCTTTTCGTTTAGAGATTTTTTTCTTTTTGTGATTTCATTAAAAGACTGTATTTGTTTAAAACGGATTTTTCAATCAAGTATCTGTTCTCGTCCACAATTCCCTTGAGTCCTATGCAAACCAGCAGAAAATATAAATAATTTTTATAAACATGGCTAATAGTTATAAGGTAAAGTATAAAATAAGCATTTGTCATGGAAATGTATCGGGAAACCGTCCTTGAGTCCAAAAAAATTTCCAGGACTGTTTTACAAATATTTCCTCCGTCCAAAGGCACAAGGGGAATTAAGTTAATATAGGCCAAAAACAGATTTATTTCTGCAAATTTAAAATACTCTGTATTCCTGAATCCGAAATACAGGAACAGATTACATGCCGGTCCTGAGATAAATAAAATTATTTTTTTGGCATGTGAAATCCTGTCTAAATTTGCATTTAAATTGAAGCCAAACAATGTTATTTTTACCTTTGTGAATTCAATGTTCAGCAAAATGGCCGAAAAGACATGGGAAATTTCATGTGCCAAAAGTGCAATGATTAAATGCATTGCCCGAATGTTTTATTCTGTCAGATCGAACAAAGATGCAGGATTTATTGAAGCACCATCCTCCCAGACTTCAATGTGAAGAATCATATTTTCTTCATTAAGAGCACCTATAAGATCCCCCTTGGATATATCGTCCCCCTCTTTTACAAAAGTTTCGTATATTTGACCGTAAATAAGGGTCTGGTCTTCATTTTGTATAACGATATAACCGTTAAGTTTTTCATTACTTCCCAATGATACTACTTTTCCATCGGTTATTGCCTGAACAGATTTACTATCAGCCTTAATATCTATACCGTGGTTGTAATATGTCGAGTCATCGGTTTTGTTCAAGCCGTATTTCCTGTAGAGGGTCCCTATAACCGGTGTTGATTTTTTCTCTCCCACAAAAGGCAGCTTCCTGACAGCTGTTGAAAAACCCTCTGCAATGGTATCCCTTATCTCCAACAACTCAATGCTTGCGTTCATTTTTTCATCTGCTGCTTCCATGAATTTTTCCGACAAGTCAGAGTTTATATTTTTCATTACAATGACTGCCCCAACCAAAACTATGCTGAAAATAACCTGCAAAGCCAATTTCTTGTTAAAGGTTTCCTTCCTCTTGATATTGAGCCTTTTTTTCACTATTTTATTCATTTCTCCACCCCTTCCAGTACATTTTATTAATGTGTTACAAGCTTTATTACTAAATAATAAAATAAAAGAATAAGAGGGTGAGATATCAAAAACCTTTGCCTGGAAAGACCATTATGTTATATAATAAGAATAAATGTATGAGGAGGGAGAAAATGGAATCAAAGAACATAATTCTTAGAAAGAGTGTTTTTGATGACTGTGTATTATTTACCAAATGGGAGCAACAAGATTATGTGAAGGAATTCCTAACTATAAACAAGGAACGTACATATGAGGAAGTTGTAAGGGAATTCATCTTAAGGGAGCAGGACCCAACCAAGGAGCAATATACGATTATTCTGAAAAACACAGGCCCTATCGGAAGAGTCTACCTTTCCAACATCTCCAGAGAATTTGATTTCATGGATATTACCCGTATATATATCGGAGAAAAGGAATACCTGGGAAAGGGTTACGGAACCGAGTGCCTGGAAATGCTCTTAGTCTATTGTTTCAATGTTTTAAATATGGAAAGGGTAACCATAGACCACTATACAGGTAATAGATCAGGTAATTTATACTTGAAGTTAGGCTTTAAATATGAAGGAATAATGAGACACGCAGCCAAAAAAGACGGCAAATACTATGACTTGCACTTGATGTCAATGCTGAGGGAAGAGTATACAAAGCTTAGAGCTTGAAAAAAAATCAGAGTATAAGATATTATAAACCTGAAAAAATGAATTAAGAGGCTCTATAAGGGTTATTTAGAGCCTTTTTTGTTAAATAATTTAATATTATATGGATTAATTTATCGAAAAATGTTATAATAATAAAAACATCCAAAATTTTACATTAATAATTAAGAGAAACATAGTTATAGACAAAGGTAGGGACTTATGGGACTTAATAATGGTTTCTATGAAAGCGTTATTAACAAACTTATAGATGAAGAAATCCATAAACTTCAAAACAATAGAGAATACTATATTGACAAAAAACAAATGGACGAAGAAGAAAGCAGTTCAATACTATCCAAGTACATGTCTATTGTAATTAATAAATCCCTCATGAGAATTTCCAGTGAAGACAGATTAAATAAACAAATAGGAATATGCAATAAAATAATAAATCTATTAATAGATGAATTAGACCTGGATGATTTTGACGATTTTCTTATTAGTGAAAACGCCGAGTTATTACTTGCTGTTTTAAATTGCATTAATAGATCGTTGGTGGAAAAAATTAATAAAATAAGACCTGTAACATCAATTGCAATGAATTCACTTTTCACGGGTGCTAAAAATGAACCTTCATTAGGAAGCGAACTAGTTAAAGAAATTAATACAGCAGATAGAATAGACATGCTGGTGTCTTTTATTAAATGGAGCGGATTAGTTCAAATATATGATGCATTAAAAGAATTTACAAAAGAACATAAGCTGAGAATTATCACAACATCCTATATGGGAGCCACAGATTATAAGGCAATTTTCGAATTATCAAAATTACCAAACACTGAGATTAAAATTTCTTATGACACTAAAAGAACAAGACTTCATTCCAAAGCCTATATGTTTTACAGAAATACAGGGTTTACAACTGCTTTTATAGGGTCTTCAAATCTTTCAAATGCAGCATTAACCTCTGGTCTTGAATGGAATTTAAAAATTTCAGAATATACATCTAAAGAAATGATTAATAAGTTTAATGCAACATTTGAATCATATTGGCATGACAATGAATTTCATTTATTTAATAAAGATAATGAAGATGATGCGAAAACTTTATTTAATGCTCTAAGACAAAATAATAATGCAGATAATAATAGTTCTCAATTTTATTTCGATATTACACCTTATTCATATCAGAAAGAAATCTTGGATAAACTCAAAGCTGAACGTGAAGTACATAACAGATATAAAAATTTGTTAGTTGCAGCAACAGGAACAGGGAAGACAATCATATCAGCCTTTGATTATAAAAGGTTTGTTTTAGAAAACCCCAATTCTAAAAACAGACTTCTTTTTGTTGCCCACAGGGAAGAAATCTTAAAACAAAGTTTAGATGTATTCAGGATGATATTGAGAGATAAAAATTTTGGAGACCTATGGGTTGGTAGATACGAACCTTCTCAAATAGAACATTTATTTATCTCTATTCAAACATTTAATTCCAAAGAATTTACAGAGAATATTAGAGAAGATTTTTATGATTATGTCATAATAGACGAATTTCATCATTCTGCAGCTAAAAGTTATAAAAAATTATTAGAATATGTTAAGCCGAAAATATTGTTAGGAATGACAGCCACACCTGAGCGTATGGACGGCCAAGACATTACGGAATATTTCGATAATAGAATTGCAGCAGAGATTCGTTTGGAAGAAGCAATTAACAGAAGAATACTATGTCCATTCAATTACTTTGCTATTACTGATGAAGTCTCATTAAGAGAAATAGAATGGAAAAGAGGCGGATATAACGTTGGTGAACTTGAAAAAGTTTATACAAAAAATAATCAAAGAGCTAATCTTATAATAGACAGTATAAAAAGGTACACAAAAAATATTAGAGATGTGCGAGCTTTAGGGTTTTGTGTCAGTCAAGCACATGCAGAATTCATGAGCGAGTATTTTAATAAAGTTGGAATACCTTCTATATATTTAACCGCACTTTCAAGTCCTGAAGAAAGAGATAGTGCAAAAGAAAAATTAAATAAAAAAGTAGTTAATTTTATATTTGTTGTCGATTTATATAATGAAGGCGTTGATATACCTTCAGTTGATACTATTTTATTTCTACGTCCTACAGAAAGTATTACTGTATTTTTGCAGCAATTAGGAAGAGGATTAAGATTGTTTGATGGTAAAGACTGTTTGACAGTATTGGACTACGTGGGACAAGCAAATAAAAATTATAATATCTATGAGCAGAAATTTAGAGCTATCATAGGTAAAACGAATAATTCAATTGAAAAGGAAATAGAAAATGAATTTCCTAATATACCAAAAGGGTGTTATATACATTTAGAAAAGGTTGCAAAAGAATATATTTTAGAAAGCATAAGAAATGTAACTAATAATAAGACATCAATTATAAGAAAAATTAGAGACTATGCACGCAACAGACAAAAATATGATGTAATTGAATTTTGTGAACTATATAATGTTAAATTAATAGATGTTTATAAAAGTTATAGCTTTACTCAGCTCTTACATGAAGCTGGAGTAATAAACAACTTTGACTATAGCAATTATAAGAAAGAATCTGCTGGTATTTCAAGACTTTTACATATTAATTCAAAAGAATATATTCAGTTTATCATAAAGATTTTAGTGTCTAATAAAATTGATTATCATTCTTTAAATGAAGATGAAAAGTTAATGCTTAATGTGTTTTACTATGAACTATGGCAAGATACATTAGAGAGATCAGGATTTAACAACATAGATGATTGTATAATTAAACTTAAAAAAAGCACATATTTGTTAAATGAAATTATCTCAATACTTAAATATAATTTAGAGAACATTGATTTCATAGAAAGAAAATTAGAATTAAATTATCCTTGTCCGCTAAAACTCCATAGCAGGTATTCCTTGGCTGAAGTCCTTACCGCATTCGAAGAACATAAACTACACCGAAAGTCATCATTTAGGGAGGGGGTTAAGTATTTATCTGAAAAGAAAACTGATATATTCTTTATTACTTTAAACAAATCAGCTAAGGATTACTCTGAAACCACAATGTATGATGACTATGCCATAGATGATGAATATTTCCACTGGCAATCTCAAAGTGGAACATCCGACGCATCACCAACTGGACAAAGATATATAAATCATGAATCCTTAGGTAGCAAGGTTATATTGTTCGTAAGAGAAAGGAAAAGTGTAAATGGTATAACAGAACCATATTATTGCCTTGGAACAGCTAAGTTTGTAAGCTATGAAGGAAGCAAACCAATGAGTATTGTATGGAAATTAGATAACAAGATGCCAGAGTTTATCAAGAAGAAAGCAAGTGGGAATGTTATGGTTGGGTAAGGAGAGTTTATAGAATACTTTATCATAATTGTAATAATTATTGTAATATTAAATCTTCCACAGAAAGATTTAGAGATTATTCATCAAATTATTATCAATGCAAATAACAAGGATTCAAGTACAAGAAGAGAACATATTGAGAGAATAAATAATTTGAAATTTATGGCTCAAATTGGGAAATGTCCTCGATGTGGAGGGAAGCTAGTAGAAAGGAATGGTAAATATGGAACATTCTTTGGATGCACTAATTATCCAAAATGTATGTATACATTAAAAAAGAGTAACGGAGTTTGTCAAGCAAGTTGTCGCATTTAGTATAAAAAATATATTTCGTTATTTCCGATTTGCCATTGACATGGAGCCTCTGCCTATATGGTTTTAGTACCTGAAGGCATGACTAATAAAGGTACT